>OBXV01000507.1_pt1 | contig 18242 bp, 16 predicted proteins | sample 1495451 | NCBI WGS metagenome assembly OBXV01 (sample SAMEA2580178, study PRJEB22360) | human gut metagenome | biome: human gut; feature: human-associated habitat; material: faeces | place: Denmark | collected 2008/2010 | reverse complement strand
GCCAGTGCCGCCCAAGTTTGCCCGTTTCCCCCGCTGATATGGCTGCCGCTCATCTGCATGCGATGGCGCTGGCACAGTTGCGCGGTCATACACTACCGTTACGCACTGACTGGCTGGATGCCATAGCAGGCTCGCTGATTAAAGAAGCCTTGAACGCGCCGTTGCCGTGGAGCTATCGCGGAGTTATTCATCCCGATACCGATCCGATTCTGCTAACGTTGATAGACACATTAGCGGGTGACGGATTCGGTAAACTTGCCCCCTCTACGCCACAGCCGCCTCTGCCAAAAGATGTCACCTGCGAACTGGAACGTACAGGAATCTCTTTTCCGGCGGAGCTTACCTTAAATCGCTTTACCCCCGATGGACTGGCGCAAAGCCAGGTGCTGCATCGGTTGGCAATACTGGAGATTCCCGGCATTGTGCGCCAGCACGGAAGTACACTGACGCTTGCGGGTAACGGTGAAGAACAGTGGAAATTAACCCAGCCGCTTAGCCAGCATGCGGCATTAATTGAGGCCGCATGCTTTGGCGCCACACTCCAGGAAGCCGCACGTAATAAATTAGAAGCCGATATGCTGGACGCGGGTGGAATCGGCAGTATCACCACATGTCTTAGCCAGGCGGCGTTAGCGGGTCTGGCGTCCTTCAGTCAACAATTACTGGAGCAACTTACATTATTAATCGCCCAGGAAAATCAGTTTGCCGAAATGGGCCAGGCGCTGGAAGTGCTATATGCCTTATGGCGGTTGGATGAAATTAGCGGTATGCAAGGCGCGCAGATATTACAAACGACATTATGCGCGGCCATCGATCGCACACTCTGGCTGTGTGAATCCAACGGCAGACCGGAGGAAAAGGAGTTTCACGCTCACCTGCATAGCTGGCAGGCGCTTTGCCATATCCTGCGCGATCTACATAGCGGCGTTAATTTACCCGGCGTTTCGCTTTCTGCGGCGGTGGCCTTACTGGAGCGCTGCAGTCAGGCGGTTCATGCCCCGGCACTGGATCGCGGCGCGGCTCTTGGCGCACTGATGCGTCTGGAACATCCCAACGCCAGTGCCGAAGCGGCGCTGACGATGCTGGCGCAATTATCCCCGGCACAATCCGGCGAGGCGCTGCACGGTTTGCTGGCGCTGGCCCGCCATCAACTGGCCTGTCAGCCGGCATTTATCGCCGGTTTCAGTAGTCATTTAAATCAACTGAGTGATGCCGATTTTATTAACGCCCTGCCCGATTTACGCGCGGCGATGGCCTGGCTACCGCCACGAGAACGCGGGACGCTGGCGCATCAGGTGCTTGAGCATTACCAGCTCGCACAGCTTCCCGTTTCAGCGCTGCAAATGCCGTTGCATTGTCCACCGCAAGCCATTGCACATCATCAACAACTCGAACAGCAGGCACTGGGATCGCTGCAACACTGGGGAGTTTTCCATGTCTGAACTGAACGATCTTCTGACCACCCGTGAGCTACAACGCTGGCGATTAATTCTTGGCGAAGCGGCAGAAACGACGCTTTGTGGGCTGGATGGCAATGCCCGGCAAATAGATCACGCGCTGGAGTGGCTGTATGGGCGCGATCCTGAACGGCTCCAGCGTGGTGAACGCTCCGGTGGATTAGGTGGCTCAAATCTCACTACCCCTGAGTGGATCAACAGTATTCACACGCTGTTTCCGCAACAGGTGATTGAGCGGCTGGAAAGCGATGCCGTACTGCGCTACGGCATTGAAGATGTGGTGACGAATCTCGACGTGCTGGAACGTATGCAGCCTTCTGAAAGCCTGCTACGCGCCGTTTTGCACACCAAACATCTGATGAATCCCGAAGTGCTGGCTGCCGCCCGCCGGATAGTGCGCCAGGTTGTTGAAGAAATTATGGCGCGACTGGCAAAGGAAGTTCGCCAGGCTTTTTCTGGTGTCCGCGATCGCCGCCGTCGCTCATTTATTCCACTGGCGCGTAATTTCGATTTCAAAAGTACGCTGCGTGCCAACCTGCAACACTGGCATCCGCAACACGGCAAGTTGTATATCGAATCCCCCCGCTTTAACAGCCGTATTAAGCGCCATAGCGATCAATGGCAACTGGTCTTACTGGTTGATCAAAGCGGATCGATGGTTGACTCGGTGATCCACTCAGCGGTGATGGCGGCCTGTTTATGGCAGTTACCCGGCATTCGTACCCATCTGGTGGCGTTTGACACAAGCGTCGTTGATCTCACGGCAGACGTTGCTGATCCGGTAGAGTTATTAATGAAAGTACAACTGGGCGGCGGGACCAATATCGCCAGTGCCGTGGAGTATGGTCGGCAACTTATTGAACAACCAGCGAAAAGTGTCATTATCCTCGTGAGCGATTTTTATGAAGGGGGTTCATCATCCATGCTGACGCATCAGGTGAAAAAGTGTGTCCAGAGCGGCATCAAAGTGCTGGGACTGGCGGCGCTCGATAGCACCGCAACGCCTTGCTATGACCGCGATATGGCCCTGACGCTGGTTAATGTCGGCGCACAAATAGCCGCGATGACGCCGGGCGAACTCGCTACCTGGCTTGCGGAGAATTTGCAGTCATGAATTCACTACGTCCGGAATTATTAGAACTCACGCCGCAGGCCCTGACGGCGTTAAGCAATGCCGGTTTTGTTAAGCGCAGTCTTAAGGAACTGGAAAATGGCAACGTCCCGGAGATCAGCCATGAGAACGGCGCTTTAATCGCCACCTTCAGTGACGGTGTCCGCACCCAGCTGGCGAACGGTCAGGCACTGAAAGAGGCTCAGTGCAGCTGCGGGGCCAGCGGCATGTGCCGCCATCGCGTGATGCTGGTTTTAAGTTATCAGCGACTTTGCGCCACCACCCAGCCTACGGAAAAAGAAGAAGAGTGGGATCCGGCAATCTGGCTGGAAGAACTGGCTACCCTTCCCGATGCCACCCGCAAACGCGCACAGGCGCTGGTCGCTAAAGGCATCACCATTGAGTTGTTCTGTACGCCGGGCGAAATTCCCTCTGCCCGCTTACCGATGAGCGATGTGCGTTTTTATTCCCGCAGCAGTATTCGTTTCGCCCGTTGTGATTGTATTGACGGCACACTTTGCGAACATGTCGTACTGGCTGTGCAGGCCTTCGTCGAGGCCAAAACTCAGCAAGCGGAATTTACTCATTTAATCTGGCAGATGCGCAGCGAACACGTCACACCATCTGACGATCCGTTTGCCAGCGAAGAGGGCAACGCGTGTCGTCAATATGTTCAGCAATTAAGTCAGGCATTATGGCTGGGGGGGAATAAAAATGGCGGCGCCGCATCAGCCAGCCGCCAATCCATTACGAGGCCGCTTTCAGCCGCGCACAGCAGACGGCGGAACGCTGCAACTGGCGATGGGTGAGTGAATCGCTACGGCAACTGCGCGCCAGCGTTGATGCCTTCCACGCCCGCGCCAGCCACTATCATGCCGGAGAATGCTTACGTCAGCTTGCGGCATTAAACAGTCGATTAAATTGCGCACAAGAGATGGCCCGGCGCGACAGTATCGGTGAAGTTCCTCCTGTACCGTGGCGCACGGTCGTTGGCGCTGGCATTGCCGGAGAAGCAAAGCTTGATCATCTGCGGCTGGTGTCTTTAGGTATGCGTTGCTGGCAGGATATTGAGCAGTATGGTTTACGCATCTGGTTCACCGATCCCGACACCGGCAGTATTTTGCATCTTTCGCGTAGTTGGCCGAGAAGCGAACAAGAAAACGCTCCCGCTGCAAAACGTCGGCTGTTTAGTTTTCAGGCTGGCGCACTGGCAGGTGGGCAAATTGTTTCACAAGCAGCAAAACGCAGTGCCGATGGCGAACTGCTATTAGCTACCCGCAACCGCTTGAGTAGTGTTGTTCCACTGTCGCCAGACGCCTGGCAAATGTTGAGTGCGCCGCTGCGCCAGCCAGGCATTGTGGCTTTGCGGGAATATTTACGCCAGCGTCCCCCCGCCTGCATACGACCACTCAACCAGGTCGATAACTTATTTATTCTGCCGGTCGCTGAGTGTATTTCGCTCGGTTGGGATAGCAGCCGCCAGACACTGGATGCGCAGGTCATTAGCGGCGAAGGGGAAGATAATGTGCTGACGTTATCCCTTCCGGCATCTGCCTGTTCTCCTTTTGCCGTTGAACGCATGGCGGCGCTTTTGCAACAAACAGACGACCCCGTGAGTCTGGTTTCTGGCTTTGTCAGCTTTGTAGAGGGGCAATTGACACTGGAACCACGGGTGATGATGACAAAAACCCGCGCCTGGGCGCTGGACGCAGAAACTGCGCCTGTGGCACCGCTACCTTCTGCCAGCGTTTTGCCTGTGCCGTCTACCGCTCATCAGTTGCTGATGCGCTGCCAGGCGTTACTTATTCAACTGCTCCATAACGGCTGGCGCTATCAGGAACAGAGTGCTATTGGTCAGGCAGAGTTGCTGGCGAATGACCTCACCGCGGTCGGTTTTTATCGGCTGGCACATGTGTTGGCACAATTTCGTAATACAGAAAGCGAGGCACGGGTAGAAGCAATGAATAACGGTGTTTTGATTTGCGAACAATTATTCCCCATGCTTCAGCAACAAGGATGAAATAGTGCTTTTTACTAAGAGTTCCACTCCAGTTCCGGACTGCTCACGCCACGGTATTAGGCATATCCTATATAGCCCCTGGTGAGAGTCACCAGTTTCTTGATTAAATAAAATGGAGTTTTACATGAAGGCTTTCAATAAGCTGTTTTCCCTCGTTGTTGCATCTGTTCTGGTTTTCTCTCTTGCTGGCTGCGGTGACAAAGAAGAATCGAAAAAATTCAGCGCCAATCTGAACGGTACTGAAATTGCCATTACCTATGTCTACAAAGGTGACAAGGTGCTTAAGCAATCTTCTGAAACCAAAATTCAATTTGCCTCCATTGGTGCAACCACCAAAGAAGATGCTGCCAAGACACTTGAGCCGTTAAGCGCCAAATACAAAAACATCGCGGGTGTTGAAGAAAAATTAACCTATACCGATACTTACGCGCAGGAAAACGTGACTATCGATATGGAAAAAGTGGATTTTAAAGCCCTGCAGGGTATTTCAGGAATCAACGTTTCTGCTGAAGATGCCAAAAAAGGTATCACTATGGCGCAAATGGAACTGGTGATGAAAGCCGCTGGTTTTAAAGAAGTGAAATAATCTGTCGGCGGCCATGTTTGTGCATGGCCGCCATACCCGTCTTAGCTTTTCTTCACATGCTGGCGCGCTGCCAGTCCACGCAGAAAATAACGTAAAAATTGATCGCCGCATTCGCGGAAGTTTTTATGATCCGGTGCACGCATCATCGCCGTAATTTCCGGCATCGAAACGCGGAACTGCTGTTCGGTAAGGATCGCCAGAATGTCATCGGTTTTCAGCGAAAACGCGATGCGTAATTTTTTCAGCACGATGTTGTTATTAATGCGACGTTCCGGCTCCAGTGCCGGAGCAGACTCATCCTTGCCGCGTTTTTCATAAATCAGGCCATTGAGGAATGACGACAAAACAATGTCCGGACAACGCTGAAAACCCTCTTCGTCTTCTTTACGTAGCCAGACGGCGATCTGTTCCGCGGTGGCTTCGACATTACCCAGCGCCAGAATACGCACCAGGTCATTATTATTGGCTTTCAAAATGTAGCGCACGCTGCGCAGAATATCGTTACTTAGCATGAGGCCTTCAGGTGTTGATGAGGCAAAAAGCCATTTTAGCAGTCTTTTAAAGGCCAATCGCCTCTTTTAAGCTTTTCAGATAACGGCGGCTGACCGGCACGGTTAAGCCATTACGCAAAATCAACTCGGCCTGGCCGTTATCTTCCAGACGAATCTCCTGTAAATGCGCGAGGTTAACCAGATACTGACGATGGCAGCGCAGTAGTGGTGTACGACTTTCCAGGGTACGTAATGTCAATTCGGTAAAGCCCTCTTTCCCTTCGTGGCTGGTAACGTAGACACCGCTCATCCGACTGCTGACAAATGCCACATCTTTCATTTGCAGCAAATAAATCCGACTATGCCCCGTACAAGGGATAAACTTCAGCGCCTGTTGATTTTCCGGTAACAGCGAAACATCCTGCTTGCTGCGCTCCTGACGCAATCGCGCCAGCGTTTTTTCCAGTCGCGCTTCATCAATTGGCTTCAGCAGATAATCAAAGGCATGTTCTTCAAAGGCTTTAATAGCGTATTCGTCAAACGCGGTGAGAAAAACGATATACGGTCGATGTTCGGGGTCGAGCATCCCCACCATTTCCAGACCACTGATGCGCGGCATCTGGATATCGAGAAACAGCACATCCGGGCGCAGTTTATGCACCGCGCCGATCCCTTCTACGGCGTTTGAACACTCTCCAACGATTTCAATATCGCTCTGCTCCTGCAAAAATACGCGCAGGTTCTCCCGTGCAAGCGGTTCATCATCGACAATTAAGACTTTAATCATGCCTCGTCCCTCCATGGTAGTCGTAACGTTATTCGGGTGTAACAATCAGGCTCACAGGCGACGCTTATCCCATAGTCATCGCCAAACCGTTCACGTAAACGCTTATCCACCAGATTCATCCCCAGCCCACTGGCATTGGTTACCGGTTGATACAAACCGGCATTGTCTTCGATCTCCAGCATCAAATGTTGCCCCTCACGTCGGGCGCTGATCGCCACTCGCCCTGTATCCAGCAGTTGTGATGTCCCATGTTTAATGGCGTTTTCCACTATCGGTTGCAGGGTAAACGCGGGCAATTGCTGCTGGGATAATTCTTGCGGAATAGCAATATTGACCTGCAACCGCGACTGGAAGCGCGCCTTTTCAATTTGCAGATAAGCGTTCACATGTTCAATTTCGTCGGCGAGAGTAACAAACTCCGAAGGCCGCTTTAAGTTTTTGCGGAAAAAAGTGGAAAGATACTGCACCAGCTGGCTGGCCTGTTCGCTGTCGCGGCGGATCACCGCTTTAATGGTGTTAAGCGCATTAAACAAAAAATGGGGGTTCACCTGGGCGTGAAGCAGTTTGATCTCTGACTGGGTGAGCATCGCTTTTTGCCGCTCATATTGCCCGGCGAGGATCTGCGCCGAAAGCAGTTGCGCAATCCCCTCACCCAGCGTGCGATTGATTGAACTGAATAAACGGTTTTTGGCTTCATACAATTTGATGGTACCCATCACCCGCTGATTTTCACCACGCAACGGAATTACCAGCGTCGACCCCAGTTTGCATTGCGGATGCAAAGAGCAACGATAAGGTACTTCGTTGCCATCAGCGTAGACCACTTCACCGGTTTCAATCGCTTTTAAGGTGTAAGTCGAAGAAATCGGTTTGCCGGGTAAATGGTGATCGTCACCAATTCCGGTAAAGGCCAGCAATTTCTCTCGATCGGTAATCGCGACTGCACCAATATCCAGCTCCTGATACAGCACCTGTGCCACTTTCATGCTGTTCACTTCGTTAAACCCCTGGCGCAAAATGCCTTCCGTCGAGGCAGCCACTTTTAGCGCAGTGGCAGAAAAAGCCGAAGTGTATTTTTCAAACATCGCGCGTTTATCGAGCAATATACGCATAAACAGCGCCGCGCCGACGGTATTGGTGACCATCATTGGCGCAGCAATATTACTCACCAGACGCACCGCATCTTCATAAGGTCGGGCGATTGCCAGGATGATCAACATTTGCACCATTTCAGCGACGAACGTGACGGCACCGGCGGTAATGGGGTTAAAGACTTTATCAGTGCGCCCGCGACGGATCAGGATGCTGTGTACCAGGCCGCCGAGCAACCCTTCAACGATGGTCGAGATCATGCAACTTAGCGCGGTCATGCCCCCCATCGAATATCGATGTAACCCGCCGGTCAGACCAACCAGCCCACCGACGACCGGACCGCCGAGTAAGCCGCCCATTACCGCGCCTATCGCACGGGTATTGGCAATAGAATCGTCAATGTGCAACCCAAACCAGGTGCCCATGATGCAGAAGATGGAAAAGACGATGTAGCAGAGAAATTTATGCGGCAGACGAACCGTGACCTGCATTAACGGTATGAATAATGGCGTTTTACTCATTAACCACGCAATGACTAAAAAAACGCACATCTGCTGAAGCAGCAGCAACACCAGATTAAAATCGTACATACCCGCAAACCACACTTCCCTTTAAAACGCGTAACATACATTGCCTGCGTTTAACTTTCTTTGAACTCTTGCAGAAAAATGAGAATTCGTGAGTACGATCACTCAAAATCGCCTGGCAAAAATAAAATCACCCTATAGATGCACAAAAAACGGGCAAAACTACCTGGTTCGCAAAACTGCGTCTAAAGTTAAACCGGGACCTCGCGAGCAAGGGTGAGACGATGGCGCTTTACACAATTGGTGAAGTGGCGTTGCTTTGTGATATTAACCCTGTCACGTTACGCGCGTGGCAGAGGCGTTACGGATTGCTGAAACCGCAACGGACAGACGGCGGCCATCGGCTGTTCAACGATGCCGATATTGACCGGATCCGCGAGATCAAACGCTGGATCGACAACGGCGTGCAGGTCAGCAAAGTTAAAATGCTGCTCAGTAATGAAAATGTTGATGTGCAGAACGGCTGGCGCGATCAGCAAGAAACATTACTGACTTACCTGCAAAGCGGCAATCTGCATAGCCTGCGAACGTGGATCAAAGAGCGCGGTCAGGATTACCCCGCCCAGACGCTCACCACACATCTGTTTATTCCTCTGCGCCGACGACTTCAGTGCCAACAACCGACTCTCCAGGCGCTGCTGGCGATCCTCGACGGCGTACTGATCAACTACATCGCCATTTGCCTGGCTTCGGCACGTAAAAAACAGGGTAAAGATGCGCTGGTGGTTGGCTGGAATATTCACGATACCACCCGTCTGTGGCTGGAGGGCTGGATTGCCAGTCAACAAGGATGGCGCATTGATGTCCTCGCCCACTCGCTCAATCAACTACGCCCTGAACTGTTCGAAGGCCGTACATTGCTGGTGTGGTGCGGTGAAAATCGAACCTCCGCCCAACAGCAGCAACTCACCAGTTGGCAGGAACAAGGCCATGATATTTTCCCACTCGGCATTTAATCATTCGTTAACAAATGCGCTTTACTGTACAATCCTTTCGTTAACATAAGGAGTGCATCATGCGCATAGCTAAAATTGGGGTCATCGCCCTGTTCCTGTTTATGGCGTTAGGCGGAATTGGTGGCGTCATGCTCGCAGGTTATACCTTTATTTTGCGTGCTGGCTAAGCGCCTGCACCAGCCTTTCAAACAGGCGGTCTGCAATGATCGCCGCCAGTGCCACCAGTAACGCCCCCTGGATCACATACGCGGTATTAAATCCGCTAAGCCCGATGATGATGGGCGTACCCAGCGTGCTGGCCCCTACCGTTGAGGCGATCGTCGCCGTACCAATGTTGATAATCACCGAAGTTCGCACGCCCGCCAGAATCACCGGAGCCGCCAGCGGTAGCTCGACCTTACGCAGTCGCTGACCACGGCTCATTCCCATACCTTTCGCAACTTCTGTCACGCTGACATCAATCGCTCCCAGCCCGGCAAGTGTCGCCTGCAGGACGGGCAGCACGCCGTAAAGGATCAAGGCGATAATCGCGGGTTGCAGACCAAAGCCGATCACCGGAACGGCAATCGCCAGCACCGCAACGGGCGGAAAAGTCTGCCCAACGGCGGCAATAGTTTCCACCAGTGGGCGAAATTCCGCGCCCCACGGGCGAGTAACAATAATTCCGGCACCAGTACCAATGATCACCGCAAACAAACTCGAAATTCCCACCAGCCAGAAATGAGCCAGTGCCAGAGCTGCAAAGCTTTCCTGCTGATAAACGGGTCGTGGCAGTTGTGGGAACAAGGCAGCAAACAGCGGCTGGCTGTAAGGCAGCCAGAAAAGCAGTGCCACAAACAAAGCAATGAGCCAGAACAGCGGATCGCGCAACATCTTCATACGCTTACGCCTCCACCAGCAGATCCTGAAAATGCAGCGTGCCGCAAGGCTGGCCCTGCGTGTTCACCACCGGCAGCACCTCGCATCCCCGCGCGACAAACAGGGAGAGCGCATCGCGTAGCGTCATCTCTTCTGCCAGTGCCTCACCTTCTGCCCGTTCTTCGCGACGCACGTAATCCGCCACACTACGTAACGAAAGCAGGCGGACACCCAGTTCACTATGCCCAAAAAACTGGCGGACAAAATCATTCGCCGGACGAGTCAGCATCGTCAGCGGATTGCCCTGCTGCACCACTTCACCGTGATCCATCAACACCAGATGTTCTGCCAGTCGTAGCGCCTCATCAATATCATGAGTGACCAGCACAATGGTACGCCCCAGCAAACGGTGTATGCGCGTCATCTCTTGTTGCAACGCGCCGCGCGTTACCGGGTCCAGCGCGCCAAAAGGTTCATCCATCAGTAAGACTTGCGGATCGGCAGCCAGTGCGCGCGCCACTCCCACACGTTGCTGCTGACCACCGGAAAGCTGATGCGGATAACGCTCACGCAAATTTGGCTCCAACCCCAGTAGCGCCATTAATTCGTCGATACGATCGTCGATCCGCGCCCGTGACCATTTTTGTAATTGCGGCACGGTGGCAATATTTTGCGCCACGCTCCAGTGGGGAAACAGGCCAATAGATTGAATGGCATAGCCCATCCGGCGGCGCAACTCCAGCACTGGCAGCGAGCGAATTTCTTCTCCGGCAAAGCGGATCACGCCATTGTCATGCTCCACCAGGCGGTTAATCATTTTCAGAGTGGTGGATTTACCGGAGCCTGATGTACCAATCAGCACCGAAAAACTCCCCTCCTGAAAATTGAGATTGAGATCGTTAACGGCTTTTTGTATGCCGAACAGTTTGCTGACATGGCTAAATTCAATCATTACGTTTCACCTTCAGCAGTGCGATAAGCAAATCGAACAGCGCATCGATCAGCACCGCCAGAACAATTACCGGGATCACCCCCAGCAACACTAAATCAATGGCACTGCTTAGCAGCCCCTGGAAAACCAGCGCACCAAAACCGCCTGCACCGATTAACGCCGCAATCACCGCCATACCTACAGTTTGCACCATCACCACCCGCAGGCTGCGCAGAAATACCGGTAACGCCAGCGGTAACTGAACATGCAGGAAACGCTGCGCCCCGCTCATCCCCATCGCTCTGGCGCTCTCCAGCACATCGCGCGGGATCTGGTTCAAGCCGACTACCACGCCGCGCACCAGCGGCAGCAAGGCATAGAGCACCAGCGCAATCAGTGCGGGTGTCATTCCGGTTCCTGCTATGCCGAGCTTACCCAGCCACGGAAAGGCCGTAACCAGCGCGGCAAGCGGCGCAATCAACAGGCCAAAGAGCGCCACCGAAGGCACGGTCTGAATGACATTGAGTAGCGAAAAAATCGCCCCCTGCCGCGCAGTGGAAAAGTAGCACCAGACGCCCAACGGCACACCAATCACTAACGCAGGCAGCACCGCACCAAACAGCAACGTCAGATGTTGTGCCAGCGCGTCGTCAAACACATCCTGACGGTTGGCGTATTCTTTCATTAGCGAGAGATCGTTAAGCGCGCCGGAATACAGCAACCACAGCGGAATGATGGCAATCTGCATATGCAACAACCAGCGCCACAGCGGATGCGTGGAGATTCGGCGGATGGCATCGCTACAGGCCAGCAATGCCAGCGCCGCAGCCAGCCAGAAACCACTGCCGAGGCTGGTACGCGCCAGCGCACTGCCATTTTGTGCCAGTTGTGTCGCCGCCTTTCCTGCTCCCCACACCAGCAATACGAAGACGAATTGCGCCAGAATGAGTGCAAAAATGCTGCCTTTTTTAGCGGGAATAAAACAGGCTGTCATCCAGGCGCAACCAACGCCCACCAGCATCCAGATCGTTTGCGGCCACAGCTGCCAGAGATGACGCCCCTCACCCGAAACTAAACGATTAGGCGCGTAACTGATAAACGGCAGCGCCGCTGCGATTGCCGTCAGCAACAGCAGCAGCGCCAGAACAGGATTAATACGGAAATAAGTCACGGGAAATTACTTCGTCCACCCTTTTTGTTTCAGGTAGTCGGCAGCCACTTTTTTGGCATCCAGTCCTTCCACAGCAATGCTGGCATTCAGTTGCTGCAATGTTTTTTCATCGAGGCTGGCGAAGACTGGCTGTAGCCACTGTGCCATTTGTGGATACTCTTTCAACACCGACTCACGCACCACTGGTGCAGGCGCGTAGATAGGTTGCACGCCTTGCGGATCGCTTAAGGTTTGCAGCCCCAGCGCCGCGACCGGGCCGTCAGTGCCGTAAGCCATCGCCGCATTAACGCCAGAGGTTTGCTGGGCAGCGGCTTTGATCGTCACCGCCGTGTCGCCACCAGCCAGTGACAGCAACTGATCCTGACCGAGCTTAAAGCCATAGGCTTTTTCAAACGCGGGTAACGCATCGGCGCGTTCAATAAATTCTGCCGAGGCCGCCAGTTTGAAGGTGCCGCCCTCTTTCAGATAACGACTCAGGTCGGCAAGCGAAGTGAGTTTGTTTTTCTCTGCCACATCCTGACGCACGGCGATAGTCCAGGTGTTATTTGCAGGCGCGGGCGTCAGCCAGATTAACTTGTTTTGCTCTGCATCGAGTTTTTTGACTTTCTCGTAGCCTTGCCCGGCATTTTTCCATGCCGCATCGTTTTCATCTTTAAAGAAAAACGCGCCATTGCCGGTATATTCCGGATAGATATCCAGTTCACCGGAAGTAATCGCCCCGCGCACCACGGGAGTCGTTCCCAGTTGCACTTTATTTACCGTAGGAACACCGTGACTTTCCAGCACCTGCAAAATGATATTGCCGAGCAGCGCGCCTTCGGTATCGATTTTTGAACCGACCTTAACGGGGGAAGCCGCCTGTAGCGGCAGGCTCACGGCTGCCAACAAAACCAATGAACCTGCCCAGAGCTTTGAGAGTGGCATGATGCTTTCCTCATTCTTTTACTGTTGTTTTCAGCGAATTAAGAGAAAAGCATAGTTGATAATGACAGGGTTAGCCTGTCTGGGCAGATTCAGTTGCAGAATCAGATAAATACTTAAAGGGCGCAAACGTCGCGCCCTTACTAAAGCATTACAGCAACTCAAACTCGCCTTTCTTAACGCGTGCGGAATCAGTGCCGATGAAGACATTGAACTTGCCAGGCTCGGCGTCATATTTCATCTGTTGATTCCAGAACTTCAGCGCCTCGATATCAATCGGGAAGCTGACGGTCTGAGTTTCGCCCGGTTTCAGGGTGATTTTCTCAAAGCCTTTCAGCTGCTTCACCGGACGACTCATGGAAGCCGTCACATCCTGCAAGTACATCTGCACTACCGTCGCCCCTTCGCGCTTACCGGTGTTCGTCACCTGCACACTGGCGGTCACTTTGCCGTCACGCTTCATGGTCGGCGCAGAAAGTTTCACATCAGAGACGGTGAAAGTGGTGTAGCTCAGACCATAACCGAACGGATACAGCGCCCCGTTAGCTTCATCAAAATAACGCGAAGTGTATTTGTTCGGCTTGTCGGCATTATACGGACGCCCGGTATTCAGATGGCTGTAGTACACAGGGATCTGCCCGACAGAACGCGGGAAGGACATCGGTAGCTTACCGGACGGGTTGTAATCGCCAAACAATACATCGGCAATCGCATTACCCCCTTCCGTACCCGCAAACCAGGTTTCCAGAATCGCATCAGCCTGCTGATCTTCTTTCACCAGCGCCAGCGGACGCCCATTCATCAGCACCAGCACCAGCGGTTTACCAGTGGCTTTCAACGCCGCAATCAAGTCACGTTGGCTTTGCGGAATAGTAATATCGGTACGGCTGGAGGCCTCGTGCGCCATCCCCTGAGCTTCACCGACCACAGCCACCACCACATCAGATTGTTTCGCGGTTTGCACCGCTTCATCAATCATCTCTTGCGGCGAACGCGGATCGACTTTGACCGCCTCTTCATACTGATTCAGGAAATCGATAATGCCTTTGTCACTGGTGACGTTCGCCCCTTTGGCGTACAGCACTTTACCGTTTTCACCGACGGCATTTTTAATCCCGGTCAGTACGGTCACGGATTGATCGGCAACACCGGCTGCGGACCAGCTGCCCATCACGTCACGTTTACTGTCCGCCAGTGGCCCAACCACCGCAATGGTGGCCGATTTTTTCAGCGGTAACGTTTCGAGACGGTTTTTCAGCAACACCAGGCTTTCACGCGCCACTTCACGCGCTTCTTTGCGGTGCAGGCGGCTTTCGGCATTGGTATCCACCGGGTCAGACTCTTTCGGCCCCAAATGGCTGTATGGGTCGTTAAACAACCCCATATCATATTTAACGTTCAGTACATGACGGGTAGCGTCATCCAGCTCTTCCATCGTCACTTTGCCGGATTTGATCAACCCAGGCAGATACTTCGAGTAGTACTCGTCGCTCATACTCATGTTGATGCCGGATTTCAGCGCCACGCGCACCGCATCTTCCGGGTCTGCCGCCGTGCCATGTTTAATCAGCTCTTTGATTGCGCCGTGATCGGAAACGGTGATGCCTTTAAAGCCCCACTGGTCGCGCAGAACATCTTTCAGCAGCCATGAATCGGAGGTGGCTGGCGTGCCGTTCAGCGAGTTCAGCGCCACCATCACCGCGCCGCTGCCTGCGTCCAGCCCCGCTTTGTACGGCGGCATATAATCATTAAACAGGCGCTGCGGACTCATATCGACGGTGTTGTACTCTTTACCGCCTTCTACCGCACCGTATGCGGCAAAGTGTTTGACGCTGGTCATCACCGAGTAGCGATCTGCCGGACTTTTACCCTGCATCGCTTCCACCATGGTTTTACCCATTGTTGAAGTGAGATACGTATCTTCGCCAAAACCTTCGGAAGCACGTCCCCAGCGCGGATCGCGCGAGACATCGACCATCGGTGCCCAGGTCATATTCAGGCCATCATCTGCCGCTTCATAAGCAGAGACACGCCCGACTGTTTTCACCGCATCGAGGTTAAAAGACGAGGCCAGGCCGAGGCTAATCGGGAACACCGTGCGCTGACCGTGCAGCACGTCGTAAGCAAAGAAAAGAGGAATTTTCAGGCGGCTTAATTCCATCACCTGATCCTGCATGGCGCGGATATCCTGACGGGTTACGGTGTTGAAAATCGCCCCAACCTGACCGTCTTTGATCATCTCGCGGATCGCCTCTTTCGGATTATCCGGGCCGACGCTGATTAAGCGCAGCTGACCAATTTTCTCATCAACTGTCATTTTCTTAAGCAGTTCGGTGACGAACGCATCCCGCGCTTCGGGCGTTAATGGATGGTTGCCGAATAAATCATCTGCCAGTGCTGGCTGCAGGGCCAGACTCACCGCGATTCCTACTGAACATAGCCATTTCATATGGATTTTTCTTCCTCTGTTGCCCGACGAGGCAGCGAAAATAGTGCAAAAACCGTAGTTTGCCATAAGCATGATAGAGAGAGAAAAAGAATGCTCAGTTTATTGTCTGAATTTTCAAAATATTCACTCGCTGAATTGTCATACAAGGCGCTATTCTAGTTTGTGATATTTTTTCGCCACCACAAGGAGTGGAAAATGTCTTCCATGACAACAACTGATAATAAAGCCTTTTTGAATGAACTTGCCCGACTGGTGGGTTCTTCACACCTGCTCACCGATCCCGCAAAAACGGCCCGCTATCGCAAGGGCTTCCGTTCTGGTCAGGGCGATGCACTGGCTGTCGTTTTCCCTGGCTCACTACTGGAATTGTGGCGGGTGCTGAAAGCCTGCGTCACCGCCGACAAAATTATTCTGATGCAGGCAGCCAATACAGGTCTGACCGAAGGCTCGACGCCAAACGGTAACGACTATGATCGCGATATCGTGATCATCAGCACCCTGCGTCTCGACAAGCTGCACGTTCTTGGCAAGGGCGAACAGGTGCTGGCCTATCCGGGCACCACGCTTTATTCGCTGGAAAAAGCCCTCAAACCGCTGGGACGCGAACCGCACTCGGTGATTGGCTCATCGTGTATAGGCGCATCGGTCATCGGCGGTATTTGTAACAACTCCGGCGGCTCGCTGGTGCAGCGTGGCCCGGCGTATACCGAAATGTCGTTATTCGCGCGTATAAATGAAGACGGCAAACTGACGCTGGTGAACCATCTGGGGATTGATCTGGGCGAAACGCCGGAGCAGATCCTTAGCAAGCTGGATGACGATCGCATCAAAGATGACGATGTGCGCCACGATGGTCGTCACGCCCACGATTATGACTATGTCCACCGCGTTCGTGATATTGAAGCCGACACGCCCGCACGTTATAACGCCGATCCGGATCGGTTATTTGAATCTTCTGGTTGCGCCGGGAAGCTGGCCGTCTTTGCGGTACGTCTTGATACCTTCGAAGCGGAAAAAAATCAGCAGGTGTTTTATATCGGCACCAACCAGCCAGAAGTACTGACCGAAATCCGCCGTCATATTCTGGCTAATTTCGAAAATCTGCCGGTTGCCGGGGAATATATGCACCGGGATATCTACGATATTGCGGAAAAATACGGCAAAGACACCTTCCTGATGATTGATAAGTTAGGCAGCGACAAGATGCCGTTCTTCTTTAATCTCAAGGGGCGCACCGATGCGATGCTGGAGAAAGTGAAATTCTTCCGTCCGCATTTTACCGACCGTGCGATGCAAAAATTCGGTCACCTGTTCCCCAGCCATTTACCGCCGCGCATGAAAAACTGGCGCGATAAATACGAGCATCATCTGCTGTTAAAAATGGCGGGCGATGGCGTCGGTGAAGCCAAATCGTGGCTGGTGGATTATTTCAAACAGGCCGAAGGCGATTTCTTTGTCTGTACGCCGGAGGAAGGTAGCAAAGCGTTTTTACACCGTTTCGCCGCTGCGGGCGCAGCAATTCGTTATCAGGCGGTGCATTCCGATGAAGTCGAAGACATTCTGGCACTGGATATCGCTCTGCGGCGTAACGACACCGAGTGGTATGAGCATTTACCGCCGGAAATCGACAGCCAGCTGGTGCACAAGCTCTATTACGGCCATTTTATGTGCTATGTCTTCCATCAGGATTACATCGTTAAAAAAGGCGTGGATGTGCATGCGTTGAAAGAACAGATGCTGGAACTGCTGCAGCAGCGTGGCGCGCAATATCCTGCCGAACATAACGTCGGTCATTTGTATAAAGCACCGGAGACGTTGCAGAAGTTTTATCGCGAGAACGATCCGACCAACAGTATGAATCCGGGGATCGGTAAAACCAGTAAGCGGAAAAACTGGCAGGAAGTGGAGTAAAAATTACGGATGGCAGAGTATCGCCATCCGAATTCACTTAATCGTTCTGTGCCGTCTGCCCCGCCGCCGCCATTTGGGCGGCTTTTTGTTTTTTATAGCTCAACGCTGCTGCCGGAACAGGCATCACTTTACCGGTCTCAATCCAGGTACGCAGGCGGCTGGCATCGGCAAAATGGGTATATTTGCCAAACGCGTCCATCACTACCAGCGCCACCGGTTTATTATTGATAACCGTACGCATCACCAGACAATGGCCCGCCGCATTGGTAAAGCCGGTTTTGGTTAACTGAATATTCCAGTTATCGCGATACACCAGATGGTTAGTATTGCGGAACGGCAGCGTATACGTCGGGTTAGAGAAGGTTGCCATATCTTCCCGGGTGGTACTTAACTGCCCGATCAACGGATATTGTTTGCTGGCAATGAGCAGTTTGGTTAAGTCACGGGCGGTTGAAACGTTATGCACCGACAATCCGGTCGGTTCAACAAAGCGCGTGTTGTTCATTCCGAGCGATTTCGCTTTCGCATTCATCGCCTTAATAAAGGCTTTGTAACCACCGGGATAATGGTGCGCAAGGCTTGCCGCCGCGCGGTTTTCTGAAGACATCAGCGCCAGCAACAGCATATCTTTACGGCTGATTTCGCTATTCAGTCGTACGCGCGAATAGACCCCTTTCATCTCCGGCGTCTGGCTGATATCCACTTTTAGTTTTTCATCCAGCGGCAGTCGCGCATCCAGCACGACCATCGCGGTCATTAATTTGCTGATAGACGCAATCGGACGCACCAGATCCGGGTGGTTCGAATAGATCACTTTGTTGGTATTCAGATCAACAATCATCGCGCTACCGGAGGCAATTTCCGGCTGTGAAGCGGTGGTAGCGGCTGGCGGGTTTCTGCACCGTTTGTTCTAG
>OBXV01000502.1_pt1 | contig 18512 bp, 17 predicted proteins | sample 1495451 | NCBI WGS metagenome assembly OBXV01 (sample SAMEA2580178, study PRJEB22360) | human gut metagenome | biome: human gut; feature: human-associated habitat; material: faeces | place: Denmark | collected 2008/2010 | reverse complement strand
AGTTTCGTAGTTCTTTTATTAATAATATGGCATTTGGCGGTTATAATCGCCAAATGAAAGAAAAAAGAACGGATAAAGATTGGTTATCGAGGGATACAAACAAAGTAGATCTTTATATTTCGCATCCTTGGTGTAATTTTATTTTTACAGTAAGTGCCTATGAAGATTTATTTCGCACGTTGTGTTCCGTTGAAAAATGGGGTAATTTAAAAAGAATGCCAAAAGATCTTTCTAAGCCGATCCTGTTGGTAATTATGGAAAGGGCGTTAAAAAATTATACCATCAATATGTAAGCCTTGGATTGGAAGATGTTAAGCTTACATTATATAAAGAAGATCGCCATGAAATATTAAATGAATTGGATCGCCAACAAGTATATGAAGATATTCAAAAATGGATGGAAAAAAGAATATAAAATTCACAATTTTTACATACCTATTTGTTATAATGAAGAAAAGAGATATGTAAAAATACTGGAGGAGTACCATGGAAAAATTTAAGATTTTAGTTGTAGATGACGAAAGCAGAATGAGAAAACTTGTAAAAGATTTCCTCGTTCGAAGTGGATTTCTAGTAGTTGAAGCTGGAGATGGAGAAGAAGCAATTGATTTATTTTTTAACGAAAAAAATTCAGATATCAGCTTAATTATTTTAGATGTTATGATGCCAAAAATGAATGGTTGGGAAGTGTGTAAAGAAATTCGCCGTTTTTCTAAAGTTCCTATCATTATGTTGACGGCAAAGAGTGAAGAAAGCGATGAACTTCAAGGCTTTGATTTAGGAGTAGATGAGTATATTTCAAAACCATTTAGTCCAAAGATTCTTGTGGCAAGAGTAGAAGCGATTTTAAGAAGGACAAGCGGATTAAATAAAGCGGATATTATTTCTGCTGGTGGAATTGAATTAGATAATGCAGCACATCAAGTGAGAATTGATGGGGAGTCAATTGAGTTAAGCTTTAAAGAATTTGAACTTTTAAATTACTTTTTATTAAACCAAGGGGTAGCTCTTTCAAGAGAAAATATTTTAAACCATGTATGGAATTATGATTATTTTGGAGATGCGAGAACCATCGATACTCATGTGAAAAAATTGAGAAGTAAATTAGGCGAAAAGGGAGAATATATAAAAACCATCTGGGGAATGGGATATAAATTTGAGGTATAAAAAGAATGAAACATTCGATTCGAATTAAATTAACGTTATTGCTAACCTTCCTCACAAGTTCGATTATTTTAGTTTCTTGGATTGTAAATTGTACGGTCGGCATGGAGTATTATATGAAGAGTGAGGAAAAAAGCCTAATAAAAACTTATCATCAATTGGAGCAATTGTATTTAAACACTTCGAATTATACGATTGATAGCAATGGAAATTTAAAAAATGAAAGAGAACAAGAAATGGATATCTTGATGTCCAATACCCATTTTAATGTATTGATTTTAAATGAGAATTTTGAAAGAGAATATCCAAAAGGGGAACGCAGCAATAAGATGGATAAAAGTATGCTTCTTTATTTGAATACTTTGATAAAAGCAAGGCCCGGAGATGGAGGAAGCATTGACAAGTTTTTTGAACAAGGATATTTAATTCAAAAAAATACGGTAAAAGATCTGGATGGTGAATATTTAGATTTGTTTGGAAGAATTGTGGATCGACAAAATGAATCACACCTATTGATTTTACGCTCCCCAATTCAAACAGTACAGGGGGCGGCGGATATTTCCAATCGACTGTTTGCCTATATTGGTATTACTATGAGTGTTATTGGGGCGATAGTGATGTTTTGGGCGAGCAAAAAGTACACAGTTCCTATTCAGGAAATGGCTATGATCGCCAATCGAATGGTTCATTTAGATTTTGATGCAAGAGTGACAAAAATTAATCAAGATGAAATTGGAAATCTTGGACGAAGTATGAATGAGCTATCCGCTAAGCTCGAAGAGACGATTAGCGAACTGAAGACAGCCAATAATGAGCTACAAAAAGATATCGATAAGAAAACACAAATCGACGAAATGAGAAAAGAATTTATTTCCCATGTATCTCATGAATTAAAGACACCAATTGCCTTAATTCAAGGTTATGCAGAAGGATTAAAAGATAATGTGAATGACGATCCAGAAAGCCGTGAGTTTTATTGTGATGTCATTATGGATGAAGCTCATAAAATGAATGTAATGGTTAAAAAGTTATTGACATTAAATCAAATTGAGTTTGGCAATAATGTAGTTCATATGGAACGATTTGATATTGTAGCACTGATTCGAAATTTAATACAAGCGTCTGATATTTTATATAAAAAAGTGGGAGCTACCGTTCATTTTGAGCAAAAAGAACCTATTTATGTTTGGGCCGATGAATATATGATTGAAGAAGTGATGTCAAATTATTTGAGCAATGCGCTTCATCATTTATCCGAAAAAGGAACAATTACCGTCCGATTTGAAACAAGAGGAAGTGAGGTAAGAGTCTTTGTTGCCAACACGGGAAAACAAATTCCAGAGGAGGAATTGGATAAACTTTGGATTAAGTTTTATAAGGTGGATAAGGCTAGGACAAGAGAATATGGTGGAAGCGGTGTAGGGCTTTCGATTGTAGCAGCTACTATGAATGCTCATGGAAAAAAATATGGCGTGCACAACTTACCAGATGGTGTGGAATTTTATATTGATCTGGATATTAACTTAACAGAAAAAGCGCAAACAGAATATTTGTCTCGAAAAGATAAAAAAGATACAATAGAAGATGAGTAGAAAACGATGAGAAACACGCTATGCGAGTTTCTCATCGTTTTCGTAGAAGGCATGTTATGGTTCTTTTCAATTAAAAAGAAAAATTTCCTTTTACACTATCATTAAATACATAATATACCATGTGTTCTTCTGGCTTTACATAAAGATCAAGAGTTTCGATATCTTTAATTTTATTTCCTAACTGTTTTACCCAAATTTCTTTTGCTGTTGTCACGAAGTCTTTTTGTTCTTTTTGAATTCCTTGATATTCTACATAAATATTTGATTTCATAATAAAGTCCTCCATTCCTTGATTTAAATGATATATCTTTTTAAATATATACCAAAATTCTGCAAAAATCAACAGATTCTATTGGAAAGAATAAGAGAAAAATGAAACTTTCAGAAAAAATATTGCAAAAGTGCATATTCTAGTGATAATATGATTAAAGAGAGAAAGGAATAGTAGAAAGGATAGTAGTAATATGATATGGAATACAATAAGAGAAGAAATACAAGCTGCGGATAAGATCGTAGTTGGAATTGGTGCAGAGTTAAGTGCCAAAAGACTTCTTCCCTATGATGCAAAAGAAATCGATGATTTTTATCAATCTATTGGTATGACACAGTATGAAATGGTAAGAAAAGCAAGTGAAGAACAAGAAGAAATGGCATATCTTCGTGATTTATATTATTTTTATTACATAAGAACTCATAAAATTCCAAGTGTTTATGATGAGTTAGCCAAATGGTTAGAAGGAAAAGATTATTTTATTATTACAAGCAATACAGATGACTTTATTTATTGTTCTTCTTTTGATGAGGCTAGAATCGTATCTCCTTGTGGAACAAGAAGACTCTTTCAGTGTTCTCATAGCTGTAGCCATTCTCTTTATCCATCCAAAGAGCTAATGCTTGCCAAATTAAAGGAATATGAGGAAACAAAAGAGACGAGCCAAATTGCCTGTGGAAAGTGCAAAGAACCACTAGTGTTTAATGTCCGTACAAAAGAAAATGCTTCCAACTATATGGAAGAAGGATATTTATCTCAATGGAGCGTTTATACGAAATGGTTACAAGGAACATTAAATAAAAGATTTGTTGCGTTAGAGTTAGGAGAAGGGTTTGAACAGCCAACACTTTTTCATTGGCCATTTGAACGCCTTGTTTATTTTAATCAAAAGGCAAAGTTAATTCGTGTTCATAAAAAGTTGTCACAAGTAGGAGAAGAACTAAAGGAACGAGCCATGGCAGTTCCAATGGATTCGATGGAGTTTTTACAGAAAGGGGAATCATATGGTAGCAATTATTGATTATGATGCAGGTAATTTAAAAAGCGTTCAAAAAGCGTTTGAATTTCTAGGAGCCGATGTGGTAGTTACAAGAAAAAGAAATGAAATTTTAAATAGCGATCATGTCATTTTACCAGGAGTCGGTGCTTTTGGAGAGGCTATGGAGAAGTTAGAGCAATATGATCTTGTGGATACGATAAAAGAGGTTGTAAAAAGAAAGATTCCCCTTCTTGGAATTTGTTTAGGAATGCAATTGTTGTTTGAATCTAGCGAGGAATCCGATGGGGTAAAAGGGCTTTCTTTATTGGAAGGAAAAATTGTGAAAATCCCAAAAAAAGAAGGCATAAAAATTCCGCATATGGGATGGAATGGTTTGGAATTAAAAGGGAAAGCTACTTTATTTCAAGGACTTTCAAAAGAACCATATGTCTATTTTGTACATTCTTATTATTTAGTTCCTAGTAAGGCAGAAGATGTGGTAGCGGTAACAGAATATGGAACAAATCTTTCTGTGGCAGTGGAACATGAAAATCTTTTTGGATGCCAATTCCATCCAGAAAAAAGTGGAGAAGTAGGGCTAGAAATTTTAAAAAATTTTTTAAAGGTTTCAAAATAGTGATTGGATGAAAAAGTCTGTTAAAAGAAGAAAAGCAATTGGTAAACAAGTGATAAGAGTTGCCAAAACAGAACAATAGGAGGAACGATATGCATACAAAAAGAATTATTCCTTGTCTAGATGTCAATGGTGGAAGGGTTGTCAAAGGGGTCAATTTTGTCCATTTAGTAGATGCAGGTGATCCAGTAGAAGTGGCAAAGGCATATGATAAGGCTGGAGCGGATGAACTGGTATTTTTAGATATTACGGCTTCTTCGGATGCAAGAGAAATTAAATTGGACATGGTAAGAAGAGTAGCAGAAAGTATTTTTATTCCGTTTACTGTTGGAGGAGGAATCCGAACGGTAGAAGACTTTAAGGCGATATTGCGGGAAGGCGCAGACAAAATTTCCATTAATTCTTCGGCTCTTGAACAACCTTCTCTTATCAGTCGAGCAGCGGATAAGTTTGGGAGTCAATGTGTCGTTGTCGCTATCGATGCTAAAAGAAGAGAAGATGGAAGTGGATGGAACGTCTATAAAAATGGTGGACGAGTGGACACGGGACTTGACGCCATAGAATGGGCAATAAAGGCCTGTGAGCTAGGTGCAGGTGAAATTCTTTTAACAAGTATGGATTGTGATGGTACAAAGGCAGGGTATGATATTGAATTAACGAGCCAAATTGGAAAAGAAGTTTCGATACCAGTGATTGCCTCAGGAGGGGCAGGAAGGAAAGAACACTTTTACGATGTGTTAACAAAAGGAGAAGCAGATGCAGCCTTAGCAGCTTCTTTGTTTCACTTTAAAGAGTTAGAAATGAAACAATTGAAACAGTATTTAAAAGAAAAAGGAATTGCTATTCGGTTATAGAAATATAGAAACGATAAAAAACGTGGTATCAATAGAATAATTATATTCTATGATACCACGTTTTTTGTTTTTTATTGATCTTTTTTCATGTTATCACGAGCAGCAGAGAGCATTAATTTAATACGATTTAATTGGTTTACTTCAGAGGCTCCTGGATCGTAATCGACAGGAACAATGTTAGCTTCTGGATGCTCTGCACGAAGTTGTTTAATAACACCTTTTCCAACAACATGGTTTGGAAGACAACCAAATGGCTGAGCACAAACGATATTTTTGGTACCACTGTGAATTAATTCGAGCATTTCGCCAGTTAAGAACCAACCTTCCCCTGTCTGATTACCAAGGGAAACGATGCCTTGTGCATACTCAGCAATTGTTTTAATATGTACGGGTGGATCAAAACGATGGCTGTTTTCTAAGCATTTTCTAAGGGTTTTACGATATTGTTCTAATATCCAAATACCAGTATTACTGATAATAGCTCCAGTCAACGGTTTTCCAAGGTTTTTATGTTTGAAATTGCTGTTATAGAAACTATACATAAAGAAATCCAATAAATCTGGAACAACAGCTTCTGCGCCTTCTGCCTCTAATAAGTCCACAAGGTGATTATTAGCAGCAGGAAGGAATTTAACAAGGATCTCTCCAACAATACCAACTCTTGGTTTTTCTTCTTCTGTAATTGGAAGGTTATCAAAATCATGGATAATGCCTTTAATATTTCTTTGGAATTCGTTAAATCCGCCTTTTTCCAAAGATTTCTGGCAGATTTTAAGCCATTTTTCATGGAGGGCATTTGCAGAGCCTTTTACGACCTCATATGGGCGTGTACGGTAAAGGACACGCATAAATAAGTCACCATAAATCAGAGCTTGGACTGCTTTATGAATCATAGGTAATGTAAAGTGGAAGCCTGAATTTTTTTCAAGCCCTTGTACGCTAATAGAAACAACAGGAATTTGTGGAAGACCTGCTTTTCTAAGAGCACGGCGAATAAATCCAATGTAATTTGTCGCACGACAGCCACCGCCAGTTTGAGAGATGACTAAAGCCACTTTATTTACATCATATTTTCCAGATTTTAATGCTTCCATCAATTGTCCAACGACGATTAAGGATGGATAGCAAGCATCATTATTGACGAATTTTAAGCCGGTATCCACAGCGGATTTATTTGGATCTGGAAGGATATCTAAATTGAGTCCACAAGAGCGAAGGGCAGGGAGCAGTAAATCAAAGTGGATTGGAGACATCTGTGGACAAAGAAGCGTATAGTCTTTTGACATCTCTTTTGTAAATTCCACACGTTGGAAAGCAGCAGAAGAAACTTTTGGTTCCACATGATGGCTTTTACGGACTTTTACTGCACTAATTAAAGAGCGGATACGAATTTTGGCTGCTCCTAAGTTGCTTACCTCATCAATTTTTAATACTGTATAAATACGATTAGACTGGGTTAAAATATCAGAAACTGCATCGGTTGTAACAGCATCAAGTCCACAGCCAAAGGAGTTTAACTGAATCACTTCTAATCGTTTGTTTGTTTTTGCATAGTTTGCCGCAGCATATAAGCGAGAATGGTACATCCACTGATCGGTTACAATTAATGGTCTTTCTACGGGAGCTAAATGAGAAATCGAATCCTCTGTTAGAACCGCAAGTCCATAAGAAGTAATCAGTTCAGGAATACCATGGTTGATTTCTGGATCCACATGATAAGGACGCCCGCATAAAACAATTCCGTGGCGATTATGGGTTTCTAACCATTGAAGTGTTTCTTCTCCTTTGACACGAATATCATTGCGAACGGTTGTTGCTTCTTCATAAGCAGCATTTAAGGCTTTCATTACTTCCTGCTTTGTTAAAGAATAGCGCTTAGAAAGGCAGGCATAAAGCTGATCACCCAATGATTTTTTATTATCAAGAGCAAGGAATGGATTCATGAAATTCACGTTGTATGTTTTAATTTCTTCCATATTGTTTTTGATATTTTCCGCATAAGAAGTAACAATTGGGCAGTTATAGTGGTTATTGGCATCTTTAATTTCTTCTTGTTCATATGGAATACAAGGATAAAAAATATCTTTAATGCCTTGTTTAATGAGCCATACAACATGACCATGAGAAAGTTTTGCTGGATAACATTCTGATTCACTTGGAATGGATTCAATCCCCATTTCGTAAATCTTATGGCTGGATTCTGGAGATAAAACAACGCGGAATCCTAATCGAGTAAAGAAAGTAAACCATAATGGATAATTTTCATACATGTTAAGGACACGAGGGATTCCAATCGTACCACGACTAGCCTTTTCTTCAGAAAGAGGTTCATAGTCGAAAACACGTTTTAACTTATATTCAAATAAGTTTGGAATCTGACCGCTTGTTTTTTCTTTTCCAATACCACGTTCACAACGATTACCAGTAATAAATCTACGATTTTGGCCAAACTTATTGATAGTAAGTAAACAATGGTTGGTACATTTTTGGCATCTTGTCATACTCGTATCATAAGTTAACTGGTTGATTTCTTCGATAGAAAGCATAGTAGTTGGCTTTTCTACTCGTTCTTTGGCGATTAAAGCAGCGCCAAAGGCACCCATAATACCAGCAATATCAGGGCGAACTGCATTACATTCAGAAATTCTCTCAAAACTTCTAAGAACGGCATCATTATAGAAAGTACCACCCTGAACGACTATTTTTTCACCAAGATCTTTTGGATCGGTTAATTTAATTACTTTTAGCAACGCATTTTTTATAACAGAATAAGCAAGACCTGCGGAAATGTCTCCAACAGAAGCGCCTTCTTTTTGTGCCTGTTTTACTTTAGAGTTCATAAATACAGTACAGCGAGAACCAAGATCGATTGGATTTTTTGCAAATAAAGCAAGCTTTGCAAAGTCTTCAATTTCATAATTTAAAGATTTGGCGAAAGTTTCAATAAAGGAACCACAGCCAGAAGAACAAGCCTCATTTAACATAACATTATCCACAACGCCATCTTTGATTTTAATGCATTTCATATCTTGACCACCGATGTCTAAAATACAGTCTACATTTGGTTCAAAATAAGAAGCTGCATAATAGTGAGCAATTGTTTCTACTTCACCAAAATCTAATAAAAGAGCCGATTTAATTAAAGCCTCACCATAACCAGTGGAGCAAGAAGCGGCAATTTTTGCATCGCTTGGAAGCTGTTCATAAATCTCTTTAATTGCATCAATACTTGTTTGTAATGGATTTCCTTTATTACTGCCATAATAACTATAAAGAAGTTTTCCCTCTTCATCAATTAAAGCAACTTTCGTTGTCGTGGAACCGGCATCGATTCCAAGATAGCAGTTGCCATGGCAGTCTTTAATATCACCACGAGCGATGGCAAAGCGATTATGTTTATCAAGAAAGTTTTGATAGTCTTCTTCATCACGAAATAGAGGTTCTAATCGATCCACTTCGTGGGCAATTTCAATTGTTTTATCAAATTGATGACAAAATTTATCCAAGGAAAGAACAACAGATTCGTCTGCATTTAAAGCGGCACCCATGGCAGCGAATAAATGAGAATTTTCAGGATCGATTGTTTCTTCTTCTGTTAAATTTAATGTACGGACAAATGCCTGTTTTAATTCTGGGAGGAAGTGAAGAGGACCTCCTAAAAATGCAACATGTCCGCGAATTGGTTTTCCACAGGCAAGGCCACTAATCGTTTGATTGACAACTGCTTGAAAAATAGAAATTGCTAAATTTTCTTTTGAAGCACCTTCATTGATAAGAGGCTGAATATCTGTTTTTGCAAATACACCACAACGAGCAGCGATTGGATAAATCGTATCGTAATTTTTGGCATATTCATTCAGTCCTGTGGCATCGGTTTGAAGAAGAGATGCCATCTGATCGATAAAGGAACCAGTACCACCTGCACATACACCGTTCATACGTTGTTCAATTCCATTTGTAAAGTAGATAATTTTGGCATCTTCACCACCTAGTTCAATAGCCACATCCGTCTGTGGAGCAACTTTTTTCAAAGCTGAAGAAACACAAACAACTTCTTGGCAAAATGGAACTTGTAAGGAATCTGCCAAAGAAAGACCACCAGAACCTGTAATGACAGGTGAGACTTTAATATCTCCTAGCTTTTTCAGAGCTTCGGTGAGCAAATTGGCCAATGTTTCCTGAATATTCGCAAAATGACGTCTATAATCAGCAAAAAGAACTTGATCTTGAGTTTCATTTAAAATGGCGACCTTAACGGTAGTAGAACCGATATCAACGCCTAAATAATATTGTTTGTTTGATTCCATAAATCAAATTAGCTCCTTTCTTCTATAGGTTTCTCTATTTCTCTATTCAAGCAACATGTTTCTACCTATTAAAATAGAGACGCATAGAATCGACTTTATTATACAAAAAAATACTTGGATTTACAACTAAATAAAATTGGAACACATTCCCAATTAATGAATAGAATAGTAAAAAAACGAGGATTTTATATGAGAGAAGAGAAATCAATTCAGTGTAATGGTACAATTTATGTGGTACAAGAAGGTGATACCATGTATAAAATTGCTAAAAAGTTTCGAATAAATCTGGAAACAATTATGCAAAATAATCCTTATTTAAATGTTTTTAATTTAAAAATCGGAGATGAAGTGTGCCTTCCGCTGAAAAAAATTCCTGCTATTGAAAATAGGTATCCATATGTGGTAAAATCACATCAAACTATATGGGATATTTTAAAAGAACATCAAATAAGTTTTGAGGATTTAGCAAAGGGTAATACAGTCGTCAAAGAACTTTCCTTGCCAGCGGGGACTGTTTTGATGATTGACAAAAAAAATAAAGTTGCCTATAATTTAGAATAGGGAATAGAGTGGGTATTGGTACCCACTATCAAAAAAAAGTACAAGCTAATGCAAAATTAGTGTAGAAAGGAAGTCCACTCATGATAAGAGTTTTTCGGACGATTGATGAGTCGATTCATCAAGTAAATGAAATATATGATGGCTGTTGGGTGGCATTGTCTGCACCATCGGCGACGGAACTTTTAGATATTTCAAATCGATTTCATATTGATATTGATCATCTAAGAGCTCCTCTTGACGAAGAAGAACGTTCTCGTATCGAAGTGGAAGAAGAGTACACATTGATTATTGTGGATATTCCTATGATTGAAGAACGAAAAGGAAAAGATTATTTTATTACGATTCCTTGTGGTATTATTTTAACAGAAAATCTTATTTTTACGGTCTGTTTAATAGAGACTCCAGTATTAGAAGTTTTCATGGATGGGCGAGTGCGAAATTTTTGGACTTTTAAGAAGACAAGGTTTATTTTACAGATTTTGTATAAAAATGCGAGTATGTATTTACAATATCTAAGGAATATTGATAAAAAGAGCGATGAAGTAGAAAAGAAACTTCATATTGCTACAAAAAATAGTGAGTTAATTGAATTATTGGAATTACAAAAAAGTTTACTTTATTTCTCCACATCACTTCGTGCCAATGAAGTTGTGTTGGAGAAAATGTTAAAAATTGAACGAATTAAACAATATCCAGAAGATGAGGATCTGCTAGAAGATGTTATTATCGAGAATAAGCAGGCGATTGAAATGTCACAACTTTATAGTGGGATTTTAAGTGGAACAACGGATGCTTATGCATCTATCATATCCAATAACTTGAATATTGTGATGAAGTTTTTAGCAATTGTAACAATTGTAATGTCCATTCCAAACGTAATCGGTTGTTTTTGGGGAATGAACGTAGGAGGAATTCCATATGCGCATGATCCAACTGGTTTTTGGAAGATAGTTATTTTCAGTTTGGTAATCACGATTATCGGTACGATTTGGTTACAAAGAAAAAATTTATTTAAATAATCCCATCGTTTCGATGAAGGAAGAGAGGATAAGTATCGAATGAATCCAATTCAAAAATTTTTAAATAAGATGGAGAGAAAGTTTGGTCGATATACGATTCCTAACTTACCATTTTATATTGTTGTGTTATATGCCATTGGATTTGTATTACAAGTTGTATCTCCTAATATGGCGGCTATGTGTTATTTAAATCCATATGCAGTATTACACGGACAAGTTTGGCGTTTGGTGACATTTTTAATTGTACCACCATCGGATAATTTGATTTTTATATTATTTGTATTGTTATTTTATTATAGTATTTGTCAATCCTTAGAAAGAGTATGGGGATCGTTTCGGTTTAATGTATATTTCTTTACAGGAGTAATAGGAACGATTCTTGGAAGTTTTATTCTCTATGCGATTACAAAAAATCCCTATATTTTTATGGGAACTTATTATTTAAATATGTCATTATTCCTTGCATTTGCTGCAAGTTTTCCAGATATGGTAGTATATTTTATGATGATATTACCAATTAAAGTGAAATGGCTTGGTGTTTTAGATGCCATTTACCTTTTAATCGCCTTTATACAAGGCGATATGGGAACTCGTATTTCAATTGTGGTTGCAATGCTTAATTTCATTTTATTTTTTGCAGGCACAAAAAATTACAAAAAGATTTCTCCAAAAGAAATCAGAAGAAAACAGACATATCGAAGGGAAGTCGATCATGCTTCTATAAAAGCTGGACAACCAAGACATCGCTGTGCAGTTTGTGGAAGAACAGAATTCGACGATCCAAATCTTGAATTTCGGTATTGTTCTAAATGTGATGGCGATTATGAATATTGTCAAGATCATTTATTTACACATACACACATTAAGAAATAACTAAGGAGAGTTCAGACGATGAAGAAAACAAAAATTATTTGTACAATGGGACCAAACACAGATGACCGTGAGTTACTTTTAGAACTTGCGAAAAACGGTATGGATATTGCGAGATTGAACTTCTCACATGGTGATCATGAAGAGCATTTAGGTCGTATGGAAAATATTCGCTGGGTGCGTGAGCAGACAGGACTTCCAATTGCAATGCTTTTAGACACACAAGGACCAGAAATTCGTACAGGTGTATTAAAAGAGGGCAAGGTAACACTTGTAGATGGTCAGAAATTCACATTAACAACAAGAGATATTGAAGGTGATGAAACAATCACATCTGTAAGCTATAAAGGACTTCCAAACGATTTAACAGTAGGAAATCGTGTATTAATTGATGACGGATTAATTGGTTTAAGAGTAGATGAAATTGCAGATACAGAAATTAACTGTACTGTATTAAATGGTGGTCTTTTAGGAAGCAAAAAAGGAGTTAATGTTCCTAACGTAAGCATTAAGCTTCCTGCTATCACAGAAAAAGATAAGAGCGATATCATTTTTGGTGTTCAAAACGATATCGACTTCATTGCAGCTTCTTTCGTAAGAAATGCAGATGCAATTAGAGAAATTCGTGCAATTTTAAAAGAACATGGTGGAGAGCACGTTGCAATCATCGCTAAAATTGAAAATAGCGAAGGTATTGATAACTTTGATGAAATCCTTGATGAAGCCGATGGTATTATGGTAGCCAGAGGAGATTTAGGTGTAGAAGTTGAAACTTGTGAAATTCCTCATATCCAGAAAGATTTAATCAGAAGATGTAATGAGGTTTATAAACCAGTTATTACTGCAACTCAGATGCTTGATTCTATGATTCGTAACCCACGTCCAACAAGAGCAGAAGCAACTGACGTTGCAAATGCAATCTATGATGGAACAGATGCTATTATGTTATCTGGTGAAACAGCAATGGGTAAATATCCAGTAGAAGCAGTAAGAACAATGCGTGAAATCGCAGAAGAAACAGAAAAATATACAGTAAAACATCAAATTGGTGAATACCGTCATAGATACGTAAGAAGAAACATTTCTAGTGCGGTTGCTTACGCTGCTGTAACAACTGCTGCTAACTTAAATGCTGCTGCAATTCTTGCACCAACTATGTCTGGTTTCTCAGCAAGAATCGTATCTAAAAACCGTCCAGAAGCGAGAATCATTGGTTTAACACCATCCGATCAAACTTGCCGTAAAATGCAGTTATACTGGGGCGTAACACCAATTAAACAAAAAGAAACATTCTCTGTTGATGAGATGATGGAAGCAGCTGTAGAAACAGCAAAAACAACAGAATTCGTAAAAGAAGGAGATACTGTTGTATTAACAGCTGGTGTACCAAGCGGAAAAGCTGGTGTTACAAACATTATGAAAGCTATTGTTGTTGAATAATTAATAGAAAAGTAGTGAGTCCTATAAGAGCATTAGTGCTCTTATAGGACGATATTGTTATTTATAGTAGAACCTAGGAGTTATGGAATGATTTTATATAAGAACTTATATGTTGGAAATTGTTTACAAAAGAATAAAGATAGAGTCATTCGTAAGATGAAAAAAGGCAAGGTCGTATTACGCTTATTTTGCGTGACCTTGCCTTTAGGTTCTCATGGACTTCTTGAAATTTATCCCTATTATGAGTTACAACAAAATTGGTTAAAAGAGCAAAATCCAACGATAGTGGGGATTGCTAAGAGTAGAGAAGAAGCATTTTTATTAGTGCAAGAGATTGTTGGAGAAGTTTATCAAAAAACAGGTGGATTTGATGTAGATGGTTATTTGAAATTAGAGTAAAAGAAGGGGGCATTATGATTATTCATATTGTGATACTGTTGTTAAAGATCATAGGAATTCTTTTGCTCAGTATGATAGGTCTCATTCTTTTGGTATCGATTATAGTTTTAGCATCACCAATTCGGTATCGATTTCATGCAGAGTATTTGGAGAATGAGCAGCCGCAAGGACTTGTAAAAGTGACATGGCTTGCGCATATTTTATCGATACAAGTAGAGTATAAAGAAAAAGAGTTCGTTTATTTTGCAAAAATATTTGGAATTCAAGTTTTTCCAAAAAAGAACCCAAAAGAAAAAACGAGAAAAAAACAAAAACCTCTTCCAGAGACGATTGGTTATTTAGAGAATCCAGAAGAAGAGGATGAAAAAGTAGTAACGAAGAAAACTACGGTCAAAAAAGAGGGATTCAAGGAAGAGGTAAGGGAAGAAGAAAACTTACAAGAAGAAGATAAAATTGAAAAAAATTCGGAAAAGGAAATCATAGAAGAAAAATTTCCGCCTTTATTAATAGAACAAAAAGAGTTAGAGCAAACAATAGAACAACAAAAAAGGAAAAGAAAACAAAAGATAAAGAAGCCAAGTCTTATTCAGAGAATAAAACAAAAGGTAGAACGCATAAAACAGTTTTTTAAGGCAATTCCAAAAAAAATAAAGACAATCAAAAAGACGTGGAATGCGAAAAAAGAACAGTTAAAACAATATCGAGAATTTTATTTAGAAGAAGAAACACAGTTGGCATTAAAAAAGGTCAAAAAATTAGTGCGAAAGTGCGGTGTCCACACATTACCAAGAAAATTTGAGGGAATGGTTCATTTTGGAACAGATGATCCAGCATTAACAGGACAGATTTTGGGCATTTTATCTATAGGAATGCCAATTTATAAAGAACATTTAAAAATAGTTCCTGCCTTTGATCAAGCGATATTTGAAATTCAAGTGCGTGGAAAAGGACGAATACAAATCGGATATTATTTGTACGTTGTACTTGTTGCAGTGCTTGATAAAAATATAAGAAATGTTATAAAAGTCGCAAAGAAAAAATTAAAATAGGAGGAGTTCACTTATGGCCAATAACAATAATAATGATTTTAGCTCAGCAGTAGGTGCTTTATTTAAAGGGATGGATAGTTTTATTACAACAAAAACAGTTGTTGGAGAGCCACAACAAGTTGGAGATACGATTATTCTTCCGCTTGTGGATGTATCCTTTGGAGTAGGTGCTGGTGCATTTTCTAATGAAGATGGAAAGAAAAATAACGGCGGAGGTGGTTTAGGTGGTAAAATTACACCAAGCGCTGTTTTAGTGATTCAAGACGGGCATACGAAATTAGTGAATATTCGTAATCAAGAAACCATTACAAAAGTACTTGATATGGTTCCTGATGTAGTCGATAAGGTAAGTGGGTTTTTCTCTGGAAAAAAAGAAGATGAAATAAGAGAAGAAGATTTATTTAACGATACAGAAACAAAAAAAGAAGAATAAAGAAAAGATAGAAAAAAGCGAGATCAGAAAAAATAGGAAAGGTTTCGCTTTTTTTTGCATATAATAAGGTAAGCAGAAAGGGAAAGAGCAGACCATAATGAAAAGAGTGATCGGATTTGCATTATTTTTTATAGCTTTTGGTATGCTTTTAGCGTGTCTCGTCACGAGTAGCCTAACAAAGTTTCTGTTGACAACTTGTTTTTTTATCGCATCTTATATGTTATTTTTCCGATGTTAACATTTTTATTATAGAAAGCAAAGAGTGCTTTGTACATTCTTTGGGCTGTTAGGTTCCGTTATCCAATAGAAGCATGGTTTGTGTATTGTTTTAGAGTGATTAAAAAAAGCCACCCAAAAAGGGTGGCTTTAACACGTCCGAATCAATTAAGCACGTTCTACTTTGTTAGATCTTAAGCAAGAAGTACATACATACATCTTTTTCGCTGTACCATTAACGATACATTTAACTGATTTAACGTTGGATTTCCACATTTTGTTAGATCTTCTATGAGAGTGGCTCACAGCGTTACCAAAATGAGCGCCTTTTCCACAAATTTCACATTTAGCCATTTGTCCGCACCTCCTTACTTGTACTGAGTCCGTAGACTTACAACATATAAGATTCTAGCAGATTTTGGACTATTATGCAAGTAAAAAAATAAGAAATTTACAAAAGGTTTTAAATTTGGAAAAAAATTGTTTCAATTTATAAGAAAAAAGGGTATAATGTATGTGATAGCGATTCCAATTGGTTTGAACAATGGGATAGGGAATAAAGAAACCAAGAGGTTAGAGGAATCGTTTAGGATACCTCGGCTACGAAAAATGTAAGCCAAAGAATATTAGAATGGAGGTAAGTAGACGATGAAAGGTCATATGAATACAAAGAATGGTAACATCATTATAGAAAATGAAGTAATCGCTAGGTATGCAGGACTCTCTGCGGTAGAATGTTTTGGCATCGTTGGAATGGCTGCCGTTAGTGTAAAAGACGGACTTGTAAAGTTATTAAAAGGTGATAGTATTACAAAAGGTGTCAATGTAGTAGTGACAGAAAATCGCTTAACCATTGATTTTCATATTATTGTAGCATATGGTGTTAGCATTTCAGCTGTGACAGAAAATCTGATGTCTACAGTTCAGTATAAGGTGGAAGAATTCACAGGCATGGAAGTCGATAAGATCAATATTTTTGTGGAAGGTGTCCGCGTTTTGGACTAATGAAACATCAAGGAGGAAATTACAGTGATAATTAATACATTAGATGCGGGTATGCTAAAAAATATGTTTTTAGGCGGTGCATACCGCATTGAGGCAAAAAAGGAATACATCAATGAATTAAACGTATTCCCTGTGCCAGATGGTGATACAGGTACAAATATGTCTATGACAATTATGGCAGCTGCAAAAGAAGTGAATGCCTTAGAAAATCCTACAATGAAAGAACTTTCAAAAGCAATTTCCAGTGGTTCTTTAAGAGGGGCAAGAGGAAATTCAGGCGTTATTCTTTCACAGTTATTCCGTGGATTTACAAAAGAAATTGTAAAATATGAAACTCTTGACACAAAAGCCGTTGCTTTAGGGTTTGAAAGAGCGGTAGAAACGGCTTATAAAGCTGTTATGAAACCAAAGGAAGGTACTATTTTAACTGTTGCAAAGGAAACGGCTGTAAAAGCACAAGAAGCTGCAAGACATATTACAGATTTTGCGGAATTTGGTGCAGTTGTCTTAGAACACGCAGAGTATACATTAAGTCAGACACCAGAGATGCTTCCTGTTTTAAAAGAAGCAGGTGTTGTGGATTCGGGTGGACAAGGTCTTTTAGAAGTATTAAAAGGCGCTTTTGATGCTATGCTTGGAAAAGAGCCAGATTATGAAATTAAACCAGTAGAGAAGGCAATAAAACCTGTCATTTCAGAACAGACAAAGGACATTCCAGCAAATATTACATTTGGATATTGTACAGAATTTATCGTTATGCTTGAAAAAGAGTTTAACGAAGATACAGAACGCGAATTTAAAGAATATTTAACTTCTATTGGAGATTCCATCGTTGTTGTATCCGATGATGAAATCGTAAAAGTTCATGTTCATACAAATCATCCAGGACTTGCCTTTGAAAAAGGACTTACTTATGGTTCACTGACAAGAATGAAAGTGGATAATATGAGAGAAGAGCATGAGGAAAAACTCATTAAAGATGCTCAAAAGATTGCAGAACAGCAAAAAATGGAAGAAGAAGCGAAGAAAAAAGCAAGTACTCCTCAAAAAGAGATGGGCTTTATTGCGGTTTCCATTGGTGATGGAATTAATGATATTTTTAAAGAACTAGGGGTTGACTATATTATTGAAGGCGGTCAGACAATGAATCCTAGTACGGAAGATATGTTAAATGCCATTGATCAAGTAAATGCGAAACATATTTTTATTCTTCCAAATAATAAAAACATTATTCTTGCAGCAGAACAGGCAAGAGAGCTTGTAGAAGATAAAGAGATTATCGTCCTTCCTACAAAGACAATTCCACAGGGAATTTCAGCTGTTATTAGTTATGTGGAAGAAGAATCTGTAGCGTCTAATACAGCAGCCATGAAAGAAAGTATCGAAGCTGTAAAAACAGGGCAGATTACGTATGCTGTTCGTGATACAAGTGTGGACGGAAAAGAGATCCATGTAGGCGATATTATGGGAATTGATGACACTGGAATCAAAGCGGTTGGCAAAGAGATTGATGAAACAGCTTTAGAGCTTTTAGATTCTATTGTAGAGGAAGATTCAGAAATTATTTGTTTATACTATGGAGAAGAAGTCAAAGAAGCCGATGCAGAACGTTTAACTGCTCGTATTCAAGAAAAATATCCAGAGTGTGATGTAGAACTTCAATATGGTGGACAACCAATTTATTATTATGTAATGTCAGTAGAATAAATATGAAATAAT
>OBXV01000497.1_pt1 | contig 18715 bp, 17 predicted proteins | sample 1495451 | NCBI WGS metagenome assembly OBXV01 (sample SAMEA2580178, study PRJEB22360) | human gut metagenome | biome: human gut; feature: human-associated habitat; material: faeces | place: Denmark | collected 2008/2010 | reverse complement strand
AAAGAATTGTGTTTTATATTTTTAAGAAAAATAAAAGATTCAGATAGTAGCAGTTTTTATGAAAAAGTGATACAATAAAAAAGAGTTATCCCATAAATTGGCTGAGATATGCCGTGGAGGGACTCAAAAACACGTTTTTCAGAATGTGGAAAAAAGAGGACCAGCATAGGATAGGAGAGTCAAAGTTCAAAAGGACTAAGTTTTCATAAACATTCTGGAAGAAAATGTCTAGAATAAGGAGTTGTTGGGATGAAAAATATAGTATTTAACAAGGAAGAGTTTAAAAAAGAAGTAAGAAATCAAGTAAAAGTTTTATACCGTAGAAATATTGAAGAAGCAACACCCGCACAAGTTTATCAGGCAGTTGCTTATGCAGTAAAAGACGATATTATTGATCGTTGGATTGCAACTCATAAAGAATATGAAGAACAAAATGTCAAAGTGGTATATTATTTGTCTATGGAATTTCTAATGGGGCGTGCTCTTGGCAATAATATGATCAATTTAACGTATTATAACGAAGTGAAAGAAGCCCTCTTAGAAATGGGATTTGATTTAAACGTAATTGAAGATCAAGAACCGGATCCAGCTCTTGGAAATGGTGGACTTGGAAGACTTGCTGCTTGTTTTTTGGACTCTTTAGCCACATTAAATTATCCTGCTTATGGCTGTGGAATCCGTTATCGCTATGGAATGTTTGCACAGGCTATCGAAGATGGGTATCAAGTGGAGAAACCTGACGATTGGTTAAAAGATGGAAATCCATTTGAGATCCGACGCTCTGAATATAAACAGATTGTAAAATTTGGTGGATATGTAACGGTTCGTAACGTAAATGGAAAAGATCAGTTTATTCAAGAAGGATATCAATCTGTTGTGGCCATTCCTTATGATCTTCCAATTGTAGGATATGGAAACAATGTCGTCAATACGCTTAGAATTTGGGATGCAAGGGCGGATCAGACGTTTAATTTAAGTTCGTTTGATAAAGGGGAATATCAAAAAGCAGTGGAACAAGAAAATCTTGCTAAAACATTAGTAGAAGTCCTTTATCCAAATGACAATCATTATGCCGGAAAAGAACTTCGTTTAAAACAGCAGTATTTCTTTATTTCTGCCTCTGTACAAAGAGCCATTCAAAAATTTAAAGAAATGGGAAATGACATTCATAAACTTTATGAGAAGATTACATTCCAGTTAAATGATACACATCCAACCGTAGCCGTAGCGGAATTAATGAGAATTCTTGTGGACGAGGAACAACTTCCTTGGGAAGAGGCTTGGGAAATTACTTGTAAGACGTGTGCTTATACGAACCATACCATTATGGCAGAAGCGTTAGAAAAATGGCCAATTGAACTATTTTCAAGACTGCTTCCTCGTATTTATCAAATCGTAGAAGAGATCAATCGAAGATTTATTGAAACTATTAAAGAAAAATATCCAAACCAACCAGAGAAAATTGCGAGCATGGCAATTATTTATGATGGACAGGTGAAAATGGCACATCTTGCGATTGCAGGAAGCTATTCTGTCAATGGGGTTGCAAGGCTTCATACAGAAATTTTAAAGAAACGGGAGTTAAAGGATTTCTATGAAATGGATCCTGACAAGTTCAATAATAAGACAAATGGAATTACACAGAGAAGATTTTTGCTCCATGGAAATCCATTGCTTGCAGATTGGGTAACTAGTAAGATTGGAGATGAGTGGATTACCGATCTTCCGCATATTGCAAAATTAAAAGTATATGTGGAAGATGAAAAATGTCAGCAAGAGTTTATGAATATTAAATATCAAAATAAAATTCGTCTTGCCAAATACATTCGAGAACACAATGGAATTGAGGTAAATCCACGCTCTATTTTTGATTGCCAAGTAAAACGTCTTCATGAATATAAACGTCAACTATTGAGTATTTTACATGTGATGTACTTATATAATCAGATTAAGCGTCATCCTCATATGGATATTGTGCCAAGAACTTTTATTTATGGTGCAAAAGCTTCTGCGGGTTATTATACAGCCAAATTGATTATTAAATTAATTAATTCGGTAGCAGATGTTATCAACAATGATGCCTCTATTAAAGATAAGATTAAAGTGGTTTTTATTGAAAACTATCGGGTATCCAATGCAGAGCTTATTTTTGCTGCGGCAGATCTATCCGAACAGATTTCGACAGCGTCAAAAGAGGCTTCTGGTACAGGAAATATGAAATTCATGTTAAATGGAGCTCTCACCATTGGAACAATGGACGGTGCAAATGTGGAAATTGTAGAAGAAGTTGGAGAAGAAAATGCCTTTATCTTCGGTATGAGTGCAGAAGAAGTGATGGACTATGAGAAAAACGGGGGATACAATCCATGGGATATTTATAATATGGATCAAAATGTCCGTGAAGTGTTAATGCAGTTAATTAACGGTGCATATGCTCCAGACGATCCCGATCGTTTCCGTCCATTATACGATTCTTTATTACAAAAAGATCAATATTTTATTTTAAAGGATTTTGAATCCTATGCAGAGGCACAAAGAAAAGTAGATGAAGCATACCGTAATGAAAAAGAATGGGCAAGAAAAGCAATGTTAAATACTGCTTGTTCTGGTAAGTTCACTTCGGATCGTACGATTGAACAATATGCAAAAGAACTATGGCATTTGAAAAAGGTGGAAGTGAAACTTTCTTAGAAAAGAGCGCAAATACAAGTAAAAAAATAAAAAGAGTTGAATAGAAGAAATCCCCCTGTCATATAATTTGAAAAGAGCATAATGACAGGAGGGATTTTTTGCGTCTTTTAGTGAATAAATGGTTTGTATATATTTGTATGGCAATTTTGATACCTTATGGGATTACAATGATAATGACAGGGGTAGTTGGAACGAGTGGGGAAGATATTGATTTTTCTTCCGGAATTTCGATTCAAATAGGAAAGACAGAGCCAATTGAGGAAATTGATTTGGAAGATTATGTAATTGGAACCATGGCATCTCAAATTCCAGCGGACTATGAAATGGAAGCGTTAAAGGGACAAGCTGTAATTCAAAGAACGAATATTTTAAATGAAATGGAAAAGGAAAAAACAATGAATGGAGAAGATCTTCCGTTTCAATATTTATCAAAAGAAGAGTTAAAAGAGAAGTGGGGTGAAAAAAATTGGGAAACCTATTATGGAAGGCTAAGAAAAGCCGTTATTGAAACAGCAGGTACTTATATGACTTATGATGGGGAATACATAGAGGCTTATTATCATCCCGTTAGCATTGGAACAACGGTAAGTGCAAAAGAACTATTAGGAAAAGATATCGCTTACTTACAATCGGTGGATAGTGGGAAAGATGTGGAATCTAAAGAGTATATGAATATGCAACAATTTTCTTATGAAGAAGTAAAAGAACGATTGCAATCAAATGGGATAACTGTGGAAGAGGCAGATGTAAAAGAAAAATTAAAAATTGAAGAAAAAACACAGTTAGGGTATGTAAAAACACTAGCCATTGGGAAAAAGACAGTGACAGGAGAGAAATGGGCAGAGTGGTTTTCTTTATCTTCTACAAATTTTTATTTAGAAGATTATGATGGCACTCTTCGTATGATTGCATTAGGCAAAGGGAGAGGGCTTGGACTTAGCCAATATGGAGCAAATGAGATGGCAAAAGATGGTGCAGACTTTGAAAAGATCTTAAAATATTATTATCAAAAAATTACACTGAATAAAATCACCAAATCTGGAAATGATATTACCAGAGGTGATGAGAATGAAGAAAACTAAAAAAACACTGACGCAAAAACAAAGTTTCTATGCCTTGATCGCGGTAATTGGAATCTTAGCGTTAGGAGCGTTTGTAACGATCGACCAAGCAAGAAACCAAGCAATGAGAAGTAGCATTGAAAAAATCGAATTAGCGGAAAGTAACAACGTAACGGAAGAACATAAGAAACCAGTAACAACGGAGTCAGAGCAACAGGAACTAAGCCAACCAAACGAGAGTGAAAATAAGCAGACAATCGAAAATGCAAATGTTGTTGGAAATAGTGCGGTGACACTGGAAAATGAAGAAAAAACAAAAGAAGAAAAAGTAGTAAAAGAAACAAAAACAGCCATTTCCTATGATGGAAGTACCAAGTTAAAATGGCCGTTATCTGGAAATGTGGTTCTCCCTTACAGCATGGATTCCACAATTTATTTTCAGACATTGGATCAATACCAGTGCAATCCTGGAATGATGATTCAGGCAACAGAAGGTGCAGAAGTAAAAAATATTGCAAATGGAAAAGTAACAAAAGTGGATAAGACAACAAAATATGGAAATACGATTACCCTTGATATTGGAAATGGATATACGGTTACGTATGGACAGTTACAGGATATCACTTGGAAAAAAGGCGATGTATTAGACGAAGAGGCAGTAGTTGGAAAAGTAGCTCCATCGACAGCATTTTTTACATTGGAAGGAAATCACCTATATTTTGAAATGCAAAAAGATAAAAAACCAATTGATCCTATGAAATATTTACAATAAAAATAGAGAGATGAAGTGTGCATTGATACTATGGATTCCGTATGATAAGGAAGGAGCAAGGCACACTTCGTTTGCGTGGAAAAAATTGATATAAAGTAATTGTCATTATGAGGAATCACACAATGACAATTGTTACATAGAATAGTAAGGTAAGAAGAAAATTCGCAGCCGAAATTGTTTTATACAAAATTATAGATAGAATGGAACTTTCTTTTTTTCTCTTTCTGAATAAAATACAGTAGATGTCGGATGCTTTCTATAGATGATAGAAACTGCCTATAGACGTTTTTCTTTGTATGAATTATAATGAAAACAATGAAAAAAACGTTTATGTGAAAGCAAGCGCCATATAGGAAAAGTACTCTTATATGGTGGCTGCTTTTGGGCAGAAGAAATGTTCAAGAAAGATGTAAGAACTTAAAAAGAAAAGGAAGAGCCATTGTGAATTATACATATATTGTAGAATGTAAAGATAAAACATTGTACACTGGTTGGACGAATGATTTGCAAAAAAGAATAAAAACTCATAATGATGGAAAAGGAGCAAAGTATACAAAGTCTCGTTTGCCTGTCCGACTGGTGTATTATGAAGTGTATAAAACAAAACAAGAAGCGATGAGAAGAGAGTATGAGATTAAGCAATTGACAAGAAAGCAGAAGAAAAAACTCATAGAAAAAGCCCTTTCAAATTCGATGTGAATAGAAAGGGCTTTTTTTATATGAGGAAATTTTAGTTGGTATTTATGCTAAACTATACATAACGATAAAATGACAAATACTTCCTCCCATAACGAAGAGATGAAAGATTTCATGACTACCAAAGTTTTTATGACGGCTATTGAAAATTGGAAGTTTTAATGCATAAATAATACCGCCAATTGTGTAAATAATACCGCCTGCTAATAAAAAAGCAAATTGGAAAGAAGTTAATCCATAAAGGATTGGTTTCCATGCTAAAAGACAAGTCCATCCCATTAAAATGTAAATAACAGAAGATAACCATTTTGGTGAATGAATCCAACAGAGTTTTAAAATAATTCCTCCAATGGCGATACACCAAACGAGTCCAAGAAGCATTTTACCAATGGAATCTTCTAGCACAATAACACAGATTGGGGTATAAGAACCTGCAATCATAACAAAAATCATAGAATGATCTAATTTTTTTAGTAGGGTGTTTTTGGTTTCACTTGATAACTGGAAGGTATGATAAGTGGTGCTAGCACCATAGAGTAAAATCATACTGACAATAAAGATAACAAAAGCCATACCATGAGATTGGTTACTTCCTTTGGCTACTTTCATAAGTAAAGGTGGAAGTGCCAGAATCGCCATAAACATTCCGATAAAATGAGTGATGGCACTGCCAGGATCTTTTATATCATGAATAAGAGAGTGATGTCTCGTTTTCGTTGTATTTGTTTGCATAAATAAGCCTCCTTGTTGATAGATAATGAATAATAAATATTATGTTCCAAAAGAATCAAAAATACATCGTTATGTTTTAGTAATTTCCTATTCCAAAAAACATAATGGAAATAAAAACTTTAATATATAGTTTTTAAAACTACATATCATGATTATTAATACTAACATTATTATACCAAGAATGCAAGAGAAAAATACGAAATGATTTCAAAAAGAGAAAAAGTCATGTATAATAAATGCATTCGTAAAGAGAAAAGGAATGTAAATACAGAAGAATGGAGAATGAGATATGAGAATTGCACTTTCACAATTAAATATTCAATGGGAAGAAAAAGAAGAAAATCAACAAATTTGTGAGGAAATGATTTTAGATGCCGCTAGAAGAGGTGCGGACTGTATTATTTTCCCAGAAATGACGTTGACAGGATTTTCAATGAATGTAGTAGAGGTTGCAGAATCTAGTCATCAATCTCTTAGTATGTTGTTTTTTAAGAAAATGTCCAGAAAATATCATATTGCAATTATTTTTGGATATGCAGAATGGGACGGTGAACTAGTCCGGAACAAGTGTGCTATGGTTGATGAGGGAAGACAGTTGCTCTCTTATACAAAAAGAAGAAGTTTTGTTCCTGGAGGGGAGCAACGATTTTATGCACAAGGCTCTAGAGCGGGAATGGTACAGTTAGACGATCTTATTTTTAGCACCTATATTTGTTTTGATCTACGTTTTCCAGAACTATTTTTAGCAGAATGTAAAAATGCGCATGTGGCGGTTGTCATTGCCAACTGGCCTGCGGATAGAATTGAACAGTGGAGAATTTTATTACAGGCAAGAGCAGTAGAAAACCAGTGTTATGTGATCGGGGTGAATCGTGTCGGCAATGGCAATGGAATTTTATATAATGGACATTCTCTTGCAGTCGATCCTTATGGAAGAATTTTAAATAGAGAAACTACAAGAGAAGACCTCCTATTTGTTGATATTGATCGAAGAGTCGTAGAACAACTTCGGGTGCAATTTCCATTGTATTAAATATAAAAATATATAAATAGATTGACATATTAGCGTTATGTGTGATATGATTCTTTACTATGGGAAGAGAAAAGAAAGCTCTTAGACATTGATCTAGGAGCTTTTTTCTTTATGTGAAAGGCATAAAAAGGAGAATTTTGCATCAAATGGTGAGATAGAGGTGAAAGGATAGGATAAAGCGGGATTCTCCTATGCGTTCAGGCGAGATGCATTTTATAGATTTTTTAGTATAGAAAGGGAAATAGATGGAAACAATAAAATTTGAACAATTAGAGATTCAGGCAGAAATATTACGAGCAATTACCGATATGGGATTTGAGGAGGCAACTCCAATTCAAGCAAAAGCAATTCCTGTTGTATTAGAAGGAAAAGACATCGTAGGTCAGGCACAAACAGGAACAGGAAAGACAGCAGCTTTTGGTATTCCTATTCTTCAAAATATCAATCCAAAGAGCAAAACATTACAAGCGATTGTTCTTTGTCCAACAAGAGAGCTTGCCATTCAGGTAGCCGATGAAATCCGTAAGTTAGCAAAATATTTACATGGAATTAAAGTACTTCCAATTTATGGAGGGCAAGATATTACAAAACAGATCCGTTCCATTAAAGCTGGTGCGCAGATTATTATTGGAACTCCAGGACGTGTTATGGATCATATGAGAAGAAAGACAATGAAGCTTGAACACGTGAAAGCGGTAGCACTTGATGAAGCGGATGAAATGTTAAACATGGGATTCCGTGAGGATATCGAAATGATTTTAAGCCAAGTTCCAGAAGAACGTCAAACAATTTTATTCTCTGCAACAATGCCAAAGCCGATTATGGATATTACAAAGAAATTCCAAAAGGATGCGCAGATTGTAAAAGTAGTAAAGAAAGAATTAACAGTTCCAAATATCGAACAGTATTATTATGAAGTTCGCCCTAAAAATAAACCAGAAGTTTTAGCGCGCTTATTAGATATTTATAATCCAAATCTTTCTGTTGTATTTTGTAATACAAAGAGAAAAGTAGATGAAGTAGTGGAAGATCTTCAAGGAAGAGGTTATTTTGCAGAAGGACTTCATGGAGATTTAAAACAGAGCCAAAGAGATCGTGTTATGAACGGATTTAGAAATGGTAAAACAGAAATTCTTGTAGCCACAGACGTAGCGGCAAGAGGAATTGATGTGGATGATGTGGATGCTGTTTTCAATTATGATATTCCTCAAGATGAAGAATATTATGTACATCGTATTGGTAGAACAGGACGTGCAGGAAGAACAGGAATGGCATTTTCTTTCGTAGTTGGAAGAGAAGTATATAAATTAAGAGAAATTCAGCGTTACTGTAAGACAAAGATTAAGGCTCAGCCAGTGCCATCCATTAGTGATGTGGCAGAAGCAAAAGTTTCAAAAGTATTTGAAAAAATAACAGAAGTCATTGAAGCTGGTGAGTTAGAATCTTATATCGAAATGGTAGAAGAAGCTGTTAATGTAAATGATTATACAACAATGGACCTTGCAGCAGCTTTCTTAAAAATGGCTATGGGCGATAACGAAGTGACAACAGAAGAAGAAAGAGGATTTGACTTTGAAAATACAGGGGCAGAAGAAGGAATGGTTCGTCTCTTTATTAACATTGGTAAAAATCAAAAAGTTCGTCCAGGAGATATTTTAGGAGCCATTGCAGGAGAATCTGGAATGCCTGGAAAATTAGTTGGATGTATCGATATGTTTGATAAATATACATTTGTAGAAGTTCCAAGAGAGTTTGCTTCTGATGTATTAAATGCGATGAAACACGCAAAAATTAAAGGTAAGAGCATTAATATTGAGCCAGCCAATCAAAAATAAGATTGAAGTGTCAAAAAGTTAATTTAAGAAGAAAACGGTTCTATGGGAGAAAGTTCCATAGAACCGTTCTTTTTTTGGAGAAAAATACATATAGTTTATAAAATAAAAGGGAGCTTTAAAAGCTAACATGGAACAATGGAATGAACGGTTACATGATTTTATATGGGGACCATATATGATTGGTGCTTTTTTACTGACAGGAATTTATTTCTCGATTGGAACGAAATTTTTTCAATTTCGAGGCTTTTTTACTTGGATGAAATATACATTTGGAACAATGAAGGGAGAAGTGGTAGAGGAGAAGGATGGAAAGTCTATCACTCAATTTCAATCCCTTTGTACAGCTCTTGCAGGAACTCTTGGAACAGGAAATATTGCAGGTGTTGCTACTGCTATTACGGCAGGGGGAGCTGGTGCTATTTTTTGGATGTGGATTAGCTCTATTTTTGGAATGATGACAAATTTTGCTGAGAAAACCCTTGGTATTTTATATCGCTATAAAGGAGAAGATGGAGAATGGGTTGGTGGACCTATGGTCTATATGGAACGAGGGCTTCATGCAAAAGGACTAGCTATTTCTTTTGCATTTCTTTGTATTTTGGCATCTTTTGGTATGGGAAATATGACACAAGCCCATTCGGTTTCTGAGGCAATACAAGTTTCCTTTGGGGGAAATGAGTTAGTGATTGGCATTATTTTGTCGGTTCTTTTAGCATTAGTAATTTTAGGTGGAATTGGGAGAATCGCTTCGGTAACAGAGAAATTGATTCCAATTGTGGCAATTGGGTATACGGTTGGTTCTGTCTGTGTCCTAATCCGATGCCATGAGAACATTTTACCTGCATTTTTTAGTATTATAGAAGGTGCGTTTTCTGTGAAAGCAGTGGGCGGTGGAGTGCTAGGATATGGAATGAAAAAAGCGATTATGGTAGGTATTTCTAGAGGAATCTTTTCCAATGAGGCAGGGCTTGGAAGTTCTGTTATTGTACACTCAGCTTCTAATGTGAAAAGCCCTGTGATTCAAGGATTTTGGGGAATCCAAGAAGTGTTTCTTGATACGATTGTTATGTGTACTTTGACAGCCCTTGTTATTTTAACTTCTGGTGTCTATGATGGCACAAAAGAAATTGATGGTATGATGTTAACGACAAAGGCTTTTGCTGTTGTTTTTGGCAGTAGAGGAGGACGTTTTATTAGTGTGGCGGTTGTAATCTTTGGATTTGCCACGTTAATTGGTTGGTCGTATTATGGCGTAAAATGTGTGGAATATTTGTTTGGAAAAAAATGGACGGTTCTTTATCAAGGAATCTATTGTGGAGTGACGGTGATTGGTTGTACGATGGAACTGACCACTGTTTGGAATTTTGCTGACAACATGAATGGATTATTAGCCATTCCAAACTTAATTGCAATTTTATTGTTGTCAAAGTATGTTTTTGCGGAAATTAGGAATTTTGAACAGAGAGAAAAGGAAATGGATAAGAAGAAAATGCATAAAGAGTAAGAAAAAGAAATTTTTAGGGACAATCGTAAAAATGGTATAAGAAAATTAATTGAAATGTAATAACTAAAACATAAAGAGGACAAAAACATTTGCTATAATAAAACAACGACAAAGAAAAATATTTGATTTAATACATTTAATAATAAGAAAGGAGCGATCCAATATGAAAAAACCATTAGCAGTTTTGTTCACTGTTTGTTTTAGTATGAGTTTTGCGATAACAGGATGTAAAAATATTGGTACCGTACAACAAGAGGAAGCCGCACAGACAGGAAACGTAAAAGAGGAGGGGACGACTTTTATAAATGAAACTCAAAAAAAGGAAACGAAAAAACAAAAAATAGTTGTTTATACAGGAAATGGAAATGCAGATGGTTTCCTTGTGGAAATAGAAAAGGTGAAAAAAGTCACTGGAAAAGCGGTTTATGAGGCACTAAAAAGTCAAGATATCATTCCAAAAAATGTAGAGTACCAGTCTTTTACTGTGACAGAAGAGGAAGGAAAAAAAGTACTAACATTGGATTTATCAAAGGAGTTTCAAGAAGATCTTATGCAAATGGGATCTACAGGAGAAACTTTGACAATGCAAGCAATCGCAAATACATATTTAGTTGCCTATAATGGAGATCAGATAGCCATAACAGTGGATGGAAATATCATTGAAACAGGTCATATGATTTATGAGGATCCAATGGAATTTGAAGTTTCCATTCCAGAAAATATGGAGCATATGGTTCCCGTTTTTGATTCCTTAATGCGCTGTATGCTTGAAAATAATACAGCATATACGAAGGAAGATGCTTCTTTTTATTGGAATTCCCTTTTTTATCTTATCGGTGGTTATTTCGATTTAAATGAACTTTGTACCGTAGAAGGAGAGGAAATAAAAGTACCTGCTCATGTGGTAGAGCAGTATGCAAATGCCCTTTTTGCGGATAGTAAAGAGCTTTTCGATATTCCAAAGAACAAGCAAGGAATCGTTCGCTATGACAAAGAAGAGGATGCTTATTATTTTCCAATGGGAGATATTGGATTATCCGATACGAGAGTGATTCAATGTGAAGCAGGAGAAAAAGAAGGCAGTTATGTTATTTATGCACAGCTGTTTGATTCTGTGGATAAAGATGTGATAAAAACATATCGTTTTGTCGTAAAACCGAATGTTCATGGGAATAAAATGACAGAATCCATGTTTGATTATAGCGTCGATTCCGTAGAGGAAATGTGAGAAAAGACAATTATTATATATCATTGACGAAAATGATAAATTTGTGTGTAAGGGTTAGTAGAAAGACTTTAAAGTGTTGTATGCTTTAAATCATCGCATTGTCACAGAAAAAGAACTATGTTAGAATGTGTGCGGTTATTTTATATCGTAATTGGTGCATAATAACAATGATAATGTGATGGAGGAAACAAATGAAAAGAATAGCAACACTAATTGGGATACTGTTAGGAAATATTATTTTTGCGTTTGGGATTTCGGCTTTTACCATTCCAAACGAATTTCTCGTTGGTGGAACAACGGGGATTGCAAGAACTGTACAACACTATTTGCATTTACCAGTATCCACAACAGTAGGAATTGTCAATGTAGTAACTTTTTGCCTAGGTCTTTACTTTCTTGGAAAAGCCTTTGCAATTACAACATTGCTTAGCACGTTTTTTTATCCGATTTGTTTAAATGTATTTTCCAATATGGAAGTATTACATCATTTAACAGAGGATAAATTATTAGCAGCTATTATTGGAGGGATTGTGATTGGCGGTGGACTTGGTATTGTCATTCGTCTAGGTGCTTCGACAGGAGGAATGGATATTCCACCGCTTATTTTAAATCGAAAGTTTAAAATACCAGTGGCCATTGGACTCTATGTATTTGATAGTGTAATTTTACTGACACAAGTTTTCTTTTCCGATGTGGAACAGATTTTATATGGAATTGTTTCGGTATTGATTACAACGATTGTACTCAACCAGCTTCTCGTCTTTGGTTCAGGAGATGTACAAGTCTTTATTATTAGCAAAGAGTATCAAAAGATCAATGGGTTAATCCATGAGCAGTTAGATCGAGGTTCTACTTTTATTGATATTCAAACAGGATATGAAAATATTTCTCAAAAGGCGGTGTTATGCGTGTTGCCAAATCGTGATTTAAATCGATTAAATCAGTTGGTGTTAGAAGCGGATAAAACTGCATTTATGATTATCAACAGTGCAAGGGAAGTAAAAGGTAGAGGCTTCACTTTGGATAAACATCTTGCATAAATCTTGACAAAAAAATAGTTTTTCTATATAGTTTATGTTACAAGGTGAAAGATTAAAGTGCTAATCTTTCAAAGAGGGTATTGAAAGAAGTAAAAGTAGAAGTATTCTATAAAAGACGGGAAGGAAAAAAGCAATGAAAAAAGTACCATTTGTGACAAAACAGCAAGTAGAGGAAATGATAAAATTATACCCAACACCATTTCATTTATATGATGAAAAAGGAATCCGTGAAACAGCAAGAAATTTATATAAGGCGTTTTCATGGAATGAAGGGTTTAAAGAATATTTTGCGGTAAAAGCAACACCAACTCCAGCGATTTTAAAAATTCTTCATGAAGAAGGATGTGGTGTGGACTGTTCTTCTATGGCAGAGCTTGTTATGGCAAAGCGTTGTGGATTTTCAGAAGGAGAAATTATGTTTTCTTCCAACGATACACCATTAGAAGAGTTTACTTATGCCAACGAAATTGGTGGAATTATTAATTTAGATGATGTGACTCATGTGAAAGGGTTACAGGAGGCTTGTAAAACTGTTCCAGAAACGGTTTGTTGTCGTTATAATCCAGGTGGAGTATTTGAACTTGGAAATACGATTATGGACAATCCAGGAGATGCTAAATACGGCATGACAAAGGAACAGATGATAGAGGCTTATAAAGAATTAAAGGAGTTAGGGGCAAAAGAGTTTGGAATTCATGCCTTTTTAGCTTCCAATACTGTGACAAATGATTATTATCCAAGACTTGCCAAAATCTTATTTGAATTAGCAGTAGAGCTAAAAAAAGAAACAGGAGTGCATATTGGATTTATCAATTTATCTGGTGGAATTGGCGTACCTTACACACCAGACAAAGAGCCAAATGATATTTTTGCAATTGGTGAAGGGGTTCGCAAAGTTTATGAAGAAATTCTTATTCCAGAAGGAATGGGAGATATTAAAATTTATACAGAATTAGGACGTTATATGTTAGCTCCAAATGGTGGCTTAATTACAAAAGCGATTCATGAAAAACATACTCATAAAGAATATGTGGGAGTGGATGCCTGTGCCGCTAACTTGATGCGTCCAGCTATGTATGGAGCTTATCACCATATTACCGTTCTTGGAAAAGAAGATGCTATATGCGATCACAAATACGATATCGTTGGTTCTTTATGTGAGAATAATGATAAGTTTGCCATTGATCGTATGCTCCCAGAAATTGAAAAAGGTGATCTCTTATTTATTCACGACACAGGAGCTCATGGATTTTCTATGGGATATAACTATAATGGAAAACTTCGTTCTGCCGAAATTTTATTACAGGAAGATGGAACAACAAGAATGATCCGCCGTGCAGAGACGTTAGAAGATTATTTTGCAACGTTAGAAGGATATGATTTTTAAATAAAAGATAAGAGAAACGAAAAAACTTCCAATCAGTTAAGCTGGTTGGAAGTTTTTTCGTTTTTTTAAATAATTTCATAATGTTTTAATGCTTTTTCAATTCCATCGTTTTCTACGGTATCCGTCTGATATTCTACATAAGGAAGGATTTCTTTCATAGAAACACCCATTGCGATGGCATGAGGAACATAGTCCAACATTGGAAGATCGTTTGTGCTATCTCCAATTGCATAGCAGTTTTCTAATGGAATTTGGAAGTGATCACAGAGTTTTTGAATAGCAGTTGCCTTTGAATGGTTTTTTGGTACCACTTCACGAACACCATCTCCACGATCGATAATGTCAAACCACTGAGATAAAAATTCCTGTACAACAGAGTCTTCTATATGATTTGGTGCCCAGTAAAGCAATTTTGTGAATTGAGCAGAGTTTCGAAGATCTTCTGTATCTAATGGAATAAATTTAACTCCCATAGACTCTTCAATAGAAGCAGTATCTGGAGTATAGGCATCTTTTCCTAAAATATAAAGAGAGTTGCTTCCTTCAAAGAGTGAAGAAATTTCATTTTTATAGAAGAAATCAATAATTTTATTACAAGAAGAAAGAGGCAACTCATAGTAATAAAGTGTGTGATCTCCAACATAAATTTCTGTGCCACACCCACAGCAATAACCAGAAAAACCAAGTTCTTTTACAGTTTCATGAATATTAATTAATGTTCTACCGCTGTTAATAAAAGCCAAATGTCCGTTTGCAATGGCTGTTTTAATGGCATTTTTTGCACTTTCTGGAATGTCGTTGGTACATTCAGGGACTAAAGTTCCATCAATGTCAAAAAAAATCATTTTACGATCCATATTTTTTACTCCTATGTTTGTTTTCTATTGATAAGTACACAATTAAAATTTAGAAAGGGCACTTCCCAATAAAATTGAGAAATGCCCAACAGATATCTTATACAGTTTCAGGTTCTGGATAAGTTTCACCAAATAATTCAACAGTCATAGACTTAATTTTTTGTTCTTCTAAAGGACGATCAGAATAATCTGTTTTTGTTTCTGCAATTTTATTTACAATGTCCATACCTTCAATTACTTTACCGAAAGATGCATAAGCACCGTCTAAGTGTGGTGAAGTTTTATGCATAATGAAGAACTGAGAACCAGCAGAGTCTGGCATCATAGAGCGTGCCATAGAAAGAACGCCTTCTGTATGTTTGAATTGATTAGAGAAACCGTTTTGGCTAAATTCTCCTTTAATAGAATAACCAGGGCCACCCATACCAGTGCCGTTTGGGCAACCTCCTTGAATCATAAAGCCGTTAATAACACGGTGGAAAATTAAACCGTTATAAAAGCCTTTGTTAATTAAGCTAATAAAGTTATTTACTGTATTTGGAGCAATCTGAGGATATAATTCTGCTTTGATTACATCTCCATTTTCCATAGTAATTGTAACAATTGGATTTTGTGCCATTGATACTCTTCCTTTCTATTATTAATATATTAGTATAAATTCTTTGTTTATTATAGCGAATATTTAAAAGGAAAGCAATTCCTATCTTTTCTTGCTTTTTTTTCTGACATACAGTACAATAACATTCGTAGCCTTAAATGAGCAGACAGTTCGAGACCATCCTGTCGTTAAATAAAACTAGGGACAACATTGTAACAGTTGTTGAGAGAGTTTCATTTGGAGGTGAACGTATATGGACAGAGAATTTATGAGTAAAACCCAGAAATTAGCAATTTCTGGAGCGATAATGGCAATTTATATTGTTGTTTTATGTCTAACACAAAATTTCTCATTTGGAGCATATCAAATTCGTATTGCAACTGCATGCTATGCTCTATCTTATCTATTTCCGTTCCTAGTTTTTCCACTTGGTCTTGCAAATTTCATAGCGAATATGCTCTTTGGCGGTCTTGGGATTTTAGACATGATAGGCGGTTGTCTTGTTGGAATTGTGACAACGGCATTGATTGTTTGGATTCGAAAAAAAGGTTGGAATCTTTGGCTCATTGTGATACCAATTATTTTGATACCAGGGCTTTGTGTACCAATATGGCTATCTTATTTACTAAAAATACCGTATTCTGCATTAGCAGTTAGTCTTTGTATTGGACAAGTGATTCCAGCAATCTGTGGCCCGATCCTTGTAAAAGCATTGCAAAGAGTCTTTCAAACACAAAAAGGAGGATTTGTTTTATGAGTGGAAGAAAAAAAGAAGAATTAGAAGGAGTTTCTTTATTAGGAAATCAAAAGACAGTTTATAAAAGTGATTATGCACCAGAAGTATTAGAAGTATTTCCAAATAAACATCCAGAAAACGATTATTTTGTAAAATTTAATTGTCCAGAATTTACAAGTCTTTGTCCAATGACAGGACAGCCAGACTTTGCTACGATTTATATTTCCTATGTGCCAGGAGAAAAAATGGTTGAGAGTAAGTCGTTAAAACTTTATTTATTCAGTTTCCGCAATCATGGAGATTTTCATGAGGACTGTGTGAATATTATTATGAAGGATCTGATTCGATTAATGGATCCAAAATATATTGAAGTATGGGGAAAATTTACTCCAAGAGGAGGAATTTCCATCGATCCTTATTGTAACTATGGAAAGGCTGGTACAAAGTGGGAACAAGTGGCATTTAATCGACTTGTCAATCACGACTTATATCCAGAGAAGGTGGACAATCGATGAAACAAGAAAAAGCGATGGTATTATTCAGTGGTGGTGTGGATAGCACAACTTGCCTTGCACTAGCAATTGAACAATTTGGAAAAGAAAATGTGATTCCACTTTCTATTTCTTATGGACAAAAACATGAAAAAGAAATAGAATCGGCAAAGAAGATTTTAGAATATTATCAAATAGAAGGAAAAACGATGGATTTAACATCGATTTTTTCAGGAAGCAATTGTTCTCTTTTAAAAAGTTCTACAGAAGACATTCCAGAGTCTTCTTACGAAGAACAATTAAAAGGAAAAGAAGAACCAGTTTCTACTTATGTGCCATTTCGAAATGGATTGTTTTTATCCACAGCTGCTGCGATTGCGCTATCCGAAGGATGTACATGGATTTATTATGGCGCTCATAAAGATGATGCCGTTGGCAGTGCGTATCCAGACTGTAGCGAATCATTTTTTAACGCTATGAATGAGGCAATCTATGAGGGCAGTGGAAAAATGGTTCAATTAAAAGCACCTTTTATTCAAAAAAATAAGGCGGACATTGTAAAAGAAGGACTTCGTTTAGAAGTGCCTTATGAGTTAACATGGAGTTGCTATGAAGGCAAAGAAGAGCCATGTGGAAAATGTGGTACTTGTATTGATCGACAAAAGGCGTTTCTTGCCAATGGCGTTATGGATCCATTGCTTCGTGGAAAGGAAAGATAGTTAGTTTTTTTCATAAAATAATAAGGCTGTAGCGAAATAGAGAAGTATAAAGTTCCATTTCTTATGGAAGCTCTTTCTTTTGCTATAGCCTTATTTTTTTATAGGATAGGGAATTTCATTTCCGATTCCATAAAAAAGCACGACTTTATTCTAGTTGTTTTTCATAGACAATGACAGATTTTTGATCCGCGATTATCATTTCAACTTGTTGAAAACCTAATTGAGCAATAAGAGAAAGAGATGGGGTGTTATGAGGCTCTATTAAAGCGGATATTTTATCTAAATATAAAACGTCTTTTGCGTAATGTAAGACCGCAAAACACATTTCAAATGCAAATCCATTTCTTTGACAAGAAGGAGTTATCATATATTGAAGTTCATAGCGACTAATTCCGTCCCGCTCTTTATATTCAATTCCACATTGACCAATCATACGGTTGGATTCTTTTTCGACTACCCCCCATAGACCATGTCCAAAAAAAGCGTAAGCACCTGCTTGATAATCGGATAAGTATTGCTGTAATTCTTCCTTTGTATTTGGGAGCGGTGAAAGATTATCAGAAGAAGGGAAGGAATTATAGAGTTTTTTTAATTCGATAGCATCGTTTGGACACCATTCCTTTAGGATAAGCCGTTCTGTTTCCAAAATAGTAAGAGGTAATTTGTGAAAACGGCAAAAGGCAAGACGAATTCCATCATCATCTAATGCATCAAGGGTTTCAAATACATAGGGAATTCCAAATAAATCATTTGTTCCAAAACCGATGGTAGGTAAAAGAGAAAGAGGCACATTTTCTTTTGTATCGGTAATAAGAAGACTTGAATGAAGGGATTCCCCTTTGGAAAGAGATGCTAGTAAGGAATGGATAGTTGTACAGTCTGATAGAGAATGAAGGACACAATGACGTGCTTTTGGTAGGTTCTTTAAATGATTGATAAGATGAGCTTCTGGGTAAACTTTACAATATAAAAATAGTTGCTTTGGAAATTCCATAAAAATACCTGCTTTCAAAATAGTTTTTCATCGCTGTGGCTATTATAGAGCGGAAGCATTGCCTTGTCAAACTGGCTCGTATTGAGGCAAGATAAAAATTTATAAAATTGTAAGAATTTTTTCATAAGAAAGTGAAAAAACTATGGTATAGTAAAAAAGTAAAAAGAAATGATGGAAAATGTCGAGATAAGTATGATAAAATAGAAAAAGAAATAAAAGAAGAAATAAGGGAAAAGATAAAAAACACGGAAAGGGAAGATGAGATGAAAAAAGGAAAGATAATCGTTATACTAGTACTACTCATTATACTTGGGGGTGTTAGTTATGGAGGGATAAAATTC
>OBXV01000495.1_pt1 | contig 18778 bp, 18 predicted proteins | sample 1495451 | NCBI WGS metagenome assembly OBXV01 (sample SAMEA2580178, study PRJEB22360) | human gut metagenome | biome: human gut; feature: human-associated habitat; material: faeces | place: Denmark | collected 2008/2010 | reverse complement strand
TTCTATCGAAGAAAAAATAGAGAGGATGGAAACACTCCTCTCTATTTTAGATAACCTTTTTTATTTTACAGATTCGTATAATGGAATCGAATTTTCATCTTTCATATAAGCGTCCATGGCTTCTGCTACAATTTTTGAATAAGCAACTGCTTCTACTACGGTTCTAGCTCCAAGAACAACATCTCCTGAAGCAAAAATTCCAGGAATCGTCGTTTCTCCTTTTTCATCAGTCATTAACAATCCATTTTTTGTTGCTTCTAATCCATCGGTTGTATTGACTAACTTGCTTTTTGGTCCTTGGCTAATGGAAATAATGGTAGAATCCGCCTTTACATAATCAAGTTCTTCAGAAAGCCCGATCTGTTCTCCTTCTTCATTATAGAGAATATCCGAAAATACAGGGCCGTCATCGGTAATTTCCATAATTTGCTTACAAAATTCAAAATGAGCTCCATCCATTTTGGCATATAATACTTCATTTTCACTTGCGTTTGGTTTAGAACGTCTTCCATAAAGAGTAACTTTTGTTGCTCCATGGCGGAGTGCTGTTCTTGCAACGTCCATAGCGGAATTTCCCATTCCTATAATCGCAACGCTTTCTCCTAAATCATATACTTCTGGGTTCACTAAGTAATCGATGGCATAATGAACGTTTCCAAGAGACTCTCCTTTGACTCCTAATTTTTTTGGTCTCCAAACACCTGTTCCAATGAAAATACTTTGATATCCGTCACGAACTAAATCACGGATTTCCAATGCACTACCAATGGAAGTGTTAGGACGAATTTTAACGCCGATTTCAAGTAACTTTTTCTTATAGCGTTCTAAAATTGTTTTTGGAAGTCGGAATTCAGGAATTCCATATTGGAGAACTCCCCCAATCTTTTCTTTCGCATCAAATAAAGTGACACTGTATCCTTTTTGTGTTAATAAAATAGAAATAGTAATACCAGCTGGTCCTGCCCCAATAACAGCGACTTTTTTTCCATTTGGTGCTTCGCATTTAATTTTTAAATTATCAAATACGGTATTGGAAATATAGTGTTCGATAGTACTAACGTATACAGAATTTCCTTTTCTTCCTAATACGCAATTTCCTTCGCATTGTTGTTCATGATCGCAAACTAAGGAACAAACTAAAGACATAGGATTATTGGAAAATAATAATTCTCCAGCTTCTTGTATCTTCCCTTCTTTTAATAGAGCAATCATTGTTGGAACTGGTGTGTTTATTGGACAACCTTGTCGGCATAATGGTTTTTTACAATTTAAGCAACGGTCTGCTTCATCTTTGATGTGAAAAGGCATAGTATTCCTTCCTTTCTTTCTAGTGCTTTTTGTTTCTGTAAAGCATTATACACCTGAAAAAGCTAGTATACAAGTGATTCTTTTTTAACAATCTTTTCTGAACAAATATTTAAAAAATATATGGTAATAGATGGCAAAACTTGTATACAAGTAACAATTTTTTTATCATTTTCTCTTCTCTATCAGTTGCCCATCGTTGGCGCGTAGTGCTTTTTTCTTTCATAGGAAATCTACATTTTCATAAATTAATGTAACAATGTCTTTCTTAGGAAAGAAAAAAGGCATAAGTTAAGCAAAAATGTTATCATTTCTACTTAACCTATGCCTATAACTTTGATTTGTATCAATTCCATTTCACAACTTATACAGCGAACGTATCTAACTATTGAATATTTGGAATGGAATAAATTAATCCAGCAAAAGAATCTGAAATATATAATGTATTTTCTTTGATCGCTAATCCAATCGGTTTTGCAGGATAAACAGATGCCGATTCATCTTCTACTTGTAAAATCGTAGAAACCATTCCATCTTCTATTTTACGAATGGCACTATTTCCTGTATCCGCGATATAAATGCAATCATTTTTTACAACGATTCCTGTTGGAGTATCAAATCTTGCTTGTTCCACTTTTCCATCTAAAAATCCACCAGCATATAGAGTACTTTTTTCATAATAAGAAGCATTTCCTGCAATGGTTGTCACTTTTTCCGTTTTTAAATCGATCATACGGATTCTTTGATTTTGGCTATCCGTAATATACAACCGTTCGTTATCACAATAGATTCCCATTGGAGTATCAAATTTTGCTGTGGAACGTTTCCCATCTGCGTAACCCTTTTTTCCACCAGCATATAAACTAACGTTACCTGTTTTATCAATTTTACGAATACAATGATTCAAACTATCGGCTACATATAAGTTTCCACTCTTATCGGTTGTAATACCAGCTGGTGAATGAAATTGACTTTCTTTTCCAATGCCATCTAAAAGGCCTGCCGTTCCAGTTCCTGCAAGAGTAACGACTCCTTCTTTTGTAACATAACGAATCACATGATTTTCTCGATCAGAAACGGCATATCCTTCTAAAAATTTTGTTACTCCATATGGAGAATGATATTTTGCTTTCTCATTTTCACTATCAAGATATCCACCTTTTGAAAATCCATAAACATCTTTTTTTCCTACTGTTCCACTAGTAATCCATTTTTTCTCATCGTTTATCTCATAAATAACGTTATCTCCTGTATCCGCTACCAATAACTTTTTATCATCTGCATATAAAAATGCTGGTTTTGATACTTTGATAATGGATTCTCCTACTTGATATTCCATTTTTGGTGCGGTTTCTTTCTGATTACTACCACATCCAATGAAACTAAGTAAAAGGATCATAAGAACGAAAAAGCATCCAATTATTTTTTTCTTTTTCCAATTGTTCATACTATTCTTCCATCAGTCCTTCCAATCTTAATACTTCAAATCCTTCTGCTTTTCCTTTTAACTTAATGGCATTTCCAAGAGAAGTTACTTTAATTCTTCCTTCTAACTGATCGGCCACCGCTCGACTGATTAAAATTTGGCCAGCAGGCGCATTGGATTCTAAACGGGAAGCCGTATTTACCGTATCCCCTATGGCCGTATAGTCCATTCGAATTTTAGCTCCAATATTACCAACAACTGCTTGTCCACAATGGACACCGATCCCAAATCCAACGGTTCTTCCGTACTTTTCAATTAACTCTTGATTTAGGGCATGAGATTCCTTTACCATATCCCATGCAGTTTTTACTGCTTGATACACATAATCTTCTTGTTTGACAGGGGCGTTGAAAATTGCCATAGTGGCATCGCCAACAAATTTATCTAAAGTCCCCTTATTTCGTAAAATACAACGGCTTGTTAAATCAAGATAACGGTTTAAAATTTCGACGACTTCTAATGGGGATACGACTTCAGACATCGAAGTAAAGCCACGAATATCGACAAATAAGACAGCAATATCTGTCATCTTCCCACCTAATTCTAAATCTTCTTCGCTTTCCAAAATTTTATTGACAATCTCTGGTGCAACATAGTGCTTAAATGTATTCATAATCCGATTTTTTTCTATCGTTTCTGCTACATAATTCCAAGCGATCATACCAACATAAATGATGGTAACAGAAACTGGAATCCAAATAAGATGGAGCAAATATCCTATTTGATACATAAAATAAGAACTTACTATTGCTCCAATGGTTACAAGAATCCAAATAATGGTACTAATTAAAACTCTTTGCTTGCAAAAAAAGAAAACGAGACTGAAACAAATGAGGAATAAAAGACAAAGCTGACTCCAATCAGCGATTTCCTGTTTAAAGTCATTACGAATAAGAGCATCCACCGCATTGGCATGAATTTCTACTCCGTACATAACTTGAGAATGGTCGATTGCTGTTGTGGCATAGTCCATAAGCCCTGGAGCATAAGCGCCAATTAAAACAATACTTCCAGCAAAAACTTCAGGAGAGATGTTCCCATCTATTAAGTCGGAAAATGAAAATCCATCATAATAAGCTCCTGGATTGCCACTAAAGGACAAATACCAAGTATGGTCTTCCTCATCATAAGGGACAGTATTTAATGCTAGCTGATGTGCTTTTGCATATAAACGATAAAGTTCATAATCAAAACTATTGACGCTTTTCCCATTTGGTAAATCAATGCTATGAATTAAATGACGAATAATACCATCTTTATCATACATAGAGTTAATATGCCCTTGAATACTGTTTTTCTTCAATGCCTCATAAGGTTCTTCATAACTTTTTACTCCATCATTTTTTACATAAACCATTTCATTCTCTTTTGCTAATTGAGAAGTAAAGTTTACGGTAGTTGCCATAACTACATTGTTGTATTTAGAAGCTGCTTTTGCTAACGCCATGTCTTCTTTTTTTGTAGTTTCTCCTGTGTAAAGAACACTGATCCCGATTGCGGCGGGACGATATTCTTTTTTTTCATTTAAAATTTCAATTGCCTTTGCCATATACTCACGACTCCATGTGGAATATGGTCCTAATTTCTCTAAACTTTTCGCATCGATTCCGATAACAAAAATATTTCCATCTAACGCCCGTTCTCGTTGATATAGCATATCACTAAATGTATTATCAACTTTATAAAAGATTCCAGTGGCAGTAATTCCTGTTAAAATACAAGCAATAAGAAATGCTAAACGAAATCTCTTCCATAGTTCTTTTTTCATCACGATCCAATAAACTCCTTATGCCTTATCATTTAGGAAAAGACTATCTTTAATGGTATTCCAAATTTCTCCCCAAATTTCCTCCCACCAGCTAGGTCGGTTAGAGATGTCTGGTGTTTCGACAGAAGAATTTTCTTCTGCACTATTGGTGCTTATGCTAGGGGAACTTGTTGTTGCTTCTGTTGACTCCTCTATATCTATAGTAGAAGAAGTATTTTCTTCTGCAACATTCTCAGTCGTGTCATTCTCACTGCTTGTAGAGGAAGTCGTTCCTTCCTCTGATGGTTGCTTATTAGGAAGAGAAGTTGAACCTTCTTCTGTTGGCTGTTGCTCAGGGGCAGAAGTCGTTCCCTCTTCTGGCTGTTTTTCAGGAGCAGAAGTTGTCCCGTCTTCTGGTTGATTTTCAGGAGTAACAGTCGTTCCTTCTTCTGGTCGGCTTCCAGAAATAGAAGTTATCTCTTCCTCTAGTTGGTTTTCAGAGATGGAAGTCGAACTTTTTTCATGCTGTTTCTCGGAGGATGCATTTGTCTCTTCTTTTGATGGTTGTTTCTTTCGTTGTGAGTCCTTTTGTTCTTGGTTATCCTCTTCTTTTCGATGGCTTTCCGTATTTTTGTTACTTTCATTTCGTATATTTTTATTTACCGTTGTTTCTTTATAAGAAGAATTTGAAGAGGTGGACCAATCGTAAAAAGAATGATTCGGTATTGTTTCCCCTGTATTTCTATTTCCTACTTCAGATTCATCAGTCGTTACTGTTTCTGTTACTTGACTTTGACCTTCTTCTTTTGCTACGATTTCTTTTGATTTTTCTTTCGTGGAATCCTCTTCCATTTGTTGGATAGAAGAGATATCTTCCACTGTAAGAGAGGAAATATTTAAATTTGTTTCTTCTTGTATTTGGTTTCTCAACGGATTGTCTTCTACAATCTCAGCGGCTGCAAAACTTGGAATATCTTCTTCCTTCATCGTTATCATTTTCGTTTTTGCCTTTTTTTCTTGATCAAATGAGGTACACTCTAAAATATTTCCTGGCACTAAAAATTTAGTCGTACTGTGAGCATTGACAGCTTCTTCTACGTAGACGTGTACTTTTCCTGTAAAAAGACGAATTTCTGATTTCCCATTTTCTAGCGCTGTAACAACTCCCGAAGTTCCACGGATTCCCATTGTCATAGTGGATGTTTTTACATGAAAACTTTCTTTTGTTTTTAAAGGCTGTTTCACATTAAAAAATAAACTTCCCGAATCTATATATAGAGTAATTTTTTCATTCTTTTTTTGGACTCCAACAACGGAATTCGCATCAATTTTTACAACTTTTGTATCATCTAATGTGAGCCATGCATAACTTCTATTGGATGTTATAATCTGATAACCGTTGTACAATTTCATTTGCTCGTTACTAGAAATTGTATTTCCTACTGCATTTTGTACAAGAACTTCTCCTTCTATTTTCATAAGACGAATGGTTGATGCCAATTCATATCCTGTTGTATTGGAACTGTTTTTTCCTTTTACTTTAAATAGAAAAAAAATTCCCACTAATACGATACAAAATAAAATAATTGGAACGACGATCCCTCTCTTTTTTATTGGATTCATACTATATAAAATCTCCTTCTTCGTTTTTCTCCCACGCTCTACTTTCTATAAATAAGCGAAGAATGTCGCCATCTAATTTTCCTTCTTCTACCATTTCATTTAAAACACAAAATGCTTTTTCAATACTCATTGGTTTCTTGTATGGTCGATCTGTTGCAATTAATGCTTCGAAAATATCGAAAATGGTCATAATTCTCACTTCTCGATCGATTTCTCCTGCTGTTTTTTTCTTTGGGTATCCGCTTCCATCTAAAAATTCATGATGAGCGGGAGCCCAAACAGGTACTTTTTCTAATTGTTTCGTAAAGTGAATTCTCTTTAGTAAATGCTCTGTAATATCAACATGTTGTTGCATAAGAGCTCGTTCCTCTGCTGTCAATGTTCCTTTTGGAATCATAAGGCATTTGGTTTCTTCAAACGTCAAGTATGGATACCAGTTTCCATCTTTGTCAAGATAGTGTTTTTTGTGAATGTTTTGAATATGGAAAGCTCTTTTAGAATCTACAAAAGGGATGGCATCTGTATGTAAAACAAATTGTAAATCATTATGAAGCTCCTTTACTTTTTGTTCATATTCTTCTTTTGTTAGCTTTCCTTTTACAAAGTCTAGTTCCGTCAGTAACTCCATTCTTTCAAAACGATGTTTGACACATCTTAAACAATCACCTAACCGAGTGCTTTTGTCCATAATCTCTAATGGAATCACTAATTTCCCAATATCATGTAACCAAATACTCATTAAAAATTGTCGTTCTTCTAATTCTGAAAAAGTCCAATCGCCTTGCTTTTCATTTAAATAGTTTACAAATTTTTTTCCAAGACGTACCATGTTTTTCGTATGATTGGCGTTATAAGGACTTCTTGCGTCGACGGCCGCTGACATAACATAAACAAAGGAATCGAATAATTTTGTGATTTCTATTTCATATTTTTGCTTTCCTATATAAATGGCAACTTGAGAAGATAATGCCATAATTATTTTTTCATACTCTTTTGAAAAAGGAATGACATTTCCTTCGTCATCCATAGCATTAATTAACTGAAGCACACCGAGTACATCCCCAAAGTCGTCTTCCATTGGTAAAACTAGCATGGATTTTGTTTTATAACCAATTAAAGAATCATATTCTCTTGGTCCTGAAAAATTATACTCTTCTGCATGGTAAGCGTCTGGTAAATTAATTAAACGATGTTCAATGGCAGCACAACTGCATACATTTTTGGGATTCATCTGAACAGGAGGTAGCGGAATTTCCTCACCATTTCCGCCTTTTGAATAGTTCATAGAACGAGTTACCATAATTTGAAATTTTAATGTATCTCCATATTTTATATATAAAGTTCCAGCATCACAATTTGTGATTGATAAAGCTTCGTTCAAGATTAACTCTAGCAATCGATGGGTATTCTTTTCTTTTGAAAGAGCAATACCAATTTCTAAAATTCTATCTACATTGATTCTGCTCATACATCAATTTCCATTCCTTCTTTTAATAGTCGTATGTTGTTATCAATATGACTGAGTTGTTTTTCTAACGTTTGTAAAATAGCATCTGTATGATTGGTATTGTAGTGTGATAATAATAATTGATCGATATTTGCTCGCTTTTTTACAAATAGACCTTGCTCCCAAGTAGAATGTCCCCAACCTTTATGTTCTGGATATTCTTCTGGTAAATAACAACTATCATAAACAAGTGCTGTTGTATTTTGGGAAAAAGAAATGAGGCGTTCTAGACTATCTTCATTATGTTCAAAGTCTAGTGCATATACGAAACTACGATCTTTATAAGTAACACGATATAAAGTCGAAGCTCCTGGATGACAAGAATGTTCTGTTTCAATAACGATATCTTCTCGAATTTGATATTTTTTTCCTAGTTGCAAAGTAACAAATTGAACATTTGGTTGAAAGTTTTTCACTCCAACTGGCCAAAGCAATGGATTTAAAAAATAGTCTATTTGTTCTTGGATTGTTTTTCCAGATCTGGCTTGCCCATAAATGGTAATAGGATAATCAGATTCAAATAAAAATTGGAAAAAAGGAAATCCTTGTATATGATCTAAATGCATATGGCTAATAAAGATATGAATGTCTTTGATTGTCTTTGGTAAGCTTTTATTTAAAGTCATAATCCCAGTTCCAGCATCAAAAACAATTGCTTGATCCTTAATAGGAAGAAAAAAACAAGAAGTGTTTCCACCATATATTTGAAATTCTTCACCCGAACATGGGATAGAGCCCCTTGTTCCGAGTACTTTTACTGTAATTTTATCATTCACATTAAAAATCCCCTTATTAAACTAATATTTGACAATTTTTTATCTATATAAACCATTTTATCATAACAAATTATAGTGGGAAGTTCAACTAAATTTCTATTTTTATGTGATAGAAAAATTCGTTTCCATAACATAAAAAATACTGCTCTTCCTCGGTAAAGTATGTATGGCACCCTTGATTCAGTCAATTGGTTCTCAAACGAAATTTTTATCGAAAAAACTGGTGAATAAAAAAATGGTGTGCTATAATAACAAAGGTTATCTAATGGAATAAGAGAATGATATAAAATTCCAGAAAATCTATCATAAGAGAAAGGAAGAAATTTTATTGACAAGTGAACCAAGCTGTTTTATAATACTACCACACTAAAGTGATGGCGTATAAGGCTTTTGTTCGGTTCTGATACGGTAACATTTTTGTTAAAATTTATATTGAGGAGTGATTTGAAATGATACGAAAAAAACTCAAACGCTTTACTGCTCTCCTTTGTGTATCTGCATTGGCAATTTCCACACTCAGTGGTTGTTCCAAAGATCCAACGGCAGAAGATTCCACGGGAGCAGGGAAAAATTCATCAGCAACTCAAACCGCTGCAGGTAATACATTTACCTATGCGATTGGAGGAGATCCAGGAAGTAATGTGAATGTAATTACCACATCCGATCGTTTTGGTCTTATGACAATTAAAATGATCTACTCTCCACTTTTAATGTACAATGCAGATGGCGAAAATTGGTTTTTAGCCAAAAGTGTTGATGTCTCTGACGATAATTTAACCTACACGTTCCATTTACGTGATGATGTGAAATGGTCAGATGGAGAGCCATTTACAGCAGATGATGTTGTTTTCACTTATGAAGCAATGGAAGATGAGAAAAATGGTGGATGGGCATATTCACAGCTTGTTTATGATCAGGGGAAAGTAAAAATTGAAAAAATTGATGAGTATACTGTGGCAATGACAATGCCATTTGTTAACGCATCTGCTCTTGAAATGCTTTCTAATATTTTCATTATGCCAAAACATATTTATGAAAATGTAACAGATTTTGAGAATAATGAATTTAATGTAAAACCTGTTGGTACAGGTCCTTATGTGATGAGCGAATACAGCGCAGGTTCTTATGTGAAATTTTCAAAAAATGAAAATTATTTCCTTGGAACTCCAAACATTGATACGATTATTTTCCAGATTATTGAAAACTCGAATACTGCAATGCTTGCAATTCAAAGTGGAGAAGTGAATGCATGGATTGGAACTCCATCAGAAGTACAGCAGATGAAAATTGATGAAAATAATTTAAAGACAATCGCTTATAGTGAAGGACGCGTTGGATATTTAATGTTCAATGCAAACCGTATTAAAGATGAAAAAGTTCGTCAAGCTCTTTTATTTGCTTTAAATCGTGATGAAATGAATCAAGCATGTTTCCTTTCTTCCGATAACTATGAAACACCTTGGAGTTTTATTCCTCCAGGAAATGAATTTTTCACAGAAGACGTTGAAAAATACGAACAAAATATTGAAAAATCAAAACAAATGCTAAAAGAAGCTGGGGCAGAAAATTTAAAAATCAAACTTGGATTTGCAAGTTCTGATCCAGTACAGCAAAAACAAGCCGTTATGGTACAAGAACAGTTGAAGCAAGTTGGTGTTACGGTAGAACTTGCTGGTGGAGATGCCACTGCATTATCCAATGCAATGAAAGATCCAGACAATGATTATGATGCTTATTTTGGTGGATACATTATGGGGATTGATCCAGATACCTTCTCTAGTTTATTTGAATCTACCGCTGCTTTTAACTATATGCATTATGATTATCCAGAAATTGATAAGTTATTTAAGCAAGGAAGGGAAGAAACCGATCTTACAAAACGAAAAGAAATTTATACAAAACTTCAACAAGAACTTCAAAACACAGGTTGTTTCTACCCAATTACTTCAAACAAACGAATCCTTGTTATTTCTAAAAATGTATCTGGAATTGAAGAAGCAAAATTAGTTCCTGTTTATACATTTGAGGATACTTCCAAATTAAAAATGGAGTAATCAAAAAATAATTTTGTGTCCTTTTTGTATTAAAATAAGGTCAATGGAGATCAGCCGAAACTAGAGTGGAAATTTCCACTTTAGCTTCGGCTATCTTATTTACGCGAAGACAACGGGAAATAAGAAAGGAGCTTTTATGGCAAAGTATATTTTAAAAAGAATCTTAACTGCAATTCCAATGATTCTTATTATTACAATTATTTGTTTTACTTTAATACACATGGCGCCTTATGATGCTGTGGATTCTATGACGAGCCCTAAAATGTCACAAGAGACCATCGATTTAATTCGTGCAAAGTATGGTTATGATAAACCACTTTATGTTCAATATATTCGATGGATCGAGGGAATGCTTGGCGGAAATTTTGGATATTCTATCGTAACCCATCAAAATATTGCGGATGATTTGGCAGTTCGAATTCCAAACACAATAAAACTTATTTTGCCTGCTTATTTAACCGCCTACATACTTTCTATTATTTTAGGTCTTGTAGCTGGTTCTCATAAAAATAAATGGCAGGATAAATTAATTGATGGTTTTGCTTCCATTGGTATTGCAACCCCTACGTTTTGGATTGCTATGCTTTTTATCTACTTATTTGGATATAAATTAAAGGTGCTTCCAATTTTAGGGATGCATACAATCGGATTAGAATCTTCTTTTGCTGATTATATGAAACATTTTATTATGCCATATATCGTATTAGTCATTGGATTTTTACCAGATTCCATTCGTTATGTGCGCTCTTCTACCATTACTCAATATTCAGAAGATTATGTTATGGTGCAAACAGCATTTGGTGCTTCCAAAAGAGAGATTATGTTTAAACATGTATGTAAAAACGTTCTTCTTCCTATTATTACAAAATTGGGAATGGCACTTCCAATGCTTGTAACAGGAGCCATTATTACAGAAACTATTTTTGGTTGGCCTGGAATCGGACCATATTTTATTAAAGCGATCCAAGGGATGGACTACCCTATTGTTATGGCTATTTTAGTATTATCTTCTACTTTAGTGATTCTTGGAAACTTACTATCTGATATTTTATACTGTATTACCGATCCAAGAATTCGAGAAATGGGGTGATAGACGATGAAAAAAGAACAAAACAATTCAAAAAAACGAAGAATGGAGCGCGTGATTTCTGCATTAAAGAAAGATAAGATAGCGATTGTTTCTCTTATTTTTCTCGCTTTTATTATTATCATTTCTTTAATCGCGCCTCTTTTACCAATTGATCCCAATAAGACAGATGTTATGAATATGTTAACACCACCATCTGGAGAACATTGGTTTGGAACGGATGAAGTCGGAAGAGATTATCTTGCTCGTGTTATTTATGGTGGACGTGTATCTTTATTAGTTGGTGTGCTTGCCATGCTAGCCAGTGTTTTTATCGGTGTTACGGTAGGAACGATTTCTGGATATTGTGGCGGAATTGTGGATATGATTTTAATGCGAATCGTGGATATTATGTCTTCTATCCCTTGGATGATTCTCGTTACAGTCATTAGTATTTTCTTAAATCCTGGTTTAAAATCGATTATTATTGTGATTGGTTGTTTTACATGGATGGAAATTGCAAGACTTGTAAGAGCGGAGACACTTTCTATTAAAGAAAGAGAATATGTCATGTATGCAAAATTTGTAGGAACTCCATTTTGGAAAGTAATTCTTATGCATATTATTCCTTCTGTTTTTCCAACGATTATTATTGCAGCAACAACAAGTATCGCAGGTGCTATTATGACAGAATCTTCTTTAAGTTTCTTAGGGATTGGAATTCAGCAACCGATGTCTTCTTGGGGAAGCCTTTTACAATCTGCTCAGACGAATTTACAAAATGCCCTTTATATGGCTTTCATTCCTGGACTTTTAATCGTATGTACGATTTTTGCATTTAATAAACTTGGAAATCTCTTACGCATTTATGTAGAACCAAGAGTCACATCTGGAGAAAAGGAATAGGAAGGAGATACGAGTATGGAACAGTCAACAAAGCTTTTAGAAGTAAAAAATTTGAATACCACATTTCAAATTCAAAAAAATATAGTAAAAGCGGTTCGTGGAGTGGATATTCATGTAAAAAAAGGAGAAATTTTAGCTGTGGTTGGGGAATCAGGCAGCGGAAAAAGTGTCCTTATGAAATCAATCATGGGAATCCTTCCTGAAAATGCTCAAGTGACAGCCGATCAGATTCAATTCGAAGAAAAAGATCTGAAAACATTTTCAAAAGAACAGCAAAGGAAAATCCGTGGAAAAGAAATCGCTATGATTTTCCAAGATCCCATGACCGCATTAAATCCTTTAAAAACAATTGGACAGCATTTATGTGAGGTGTTAAAAAGACATCAAGGTCTAAAAAAAGCAGATGCTTTAAAAGAGGCAGTCAATGCTTTGAGTAAAGTAGGAATCCCTTCTCCTGAAAGCCGTTTGAAACAATATCCTCATGAGTTTTCAGGAGGAATGAGGCAAAGAGTGTTGATTGCAATGGCTCTTTGTTGTCATCCAAAACTTTTAATTGCAGATGAGCCAACAACAGCTCTTGATGTAACAATACAGGCACAGATTCTTGAATTATTGCAAGAATTACAAGAAAAAGAACATATGAGCATTGTTTTAATCACTCATGACTTAGGTGTTGTTGCAAGCTTAAGTAACCGTATTGCTGTTATGTATGGTGGACGCGTGATGGAGGAAGGGGTAACCGATGAAATTTTTTACCATCCACAACATCCTTATACAAGAGCTTTACTTCATGCAATTCCAAAGCCAGTTACTGGTGTAAAAGAGCGATTAGAACCGATTCCAGGTATGGCTCCTTCTCTTTTAAACCCATTGCCAGGCTGTCCGTTTGCCGATCGTTGTAATTATACAACCGATGCTTGTCGAGAAAAAATGCCAGAATATCATATCTATTCTGATACCCAAAGAGCTATGTGCGTGTTTACTGGTGAAGAATTAGATAAAAAAGATGGAAAGGAGAAACAAAATGACAAATAAACCAGAAGAGATTCTTGTAGAAGCAAAAGAGCTTCAAAAATATTTTCCAGTAAAAAGTTTCTTAGGAAAAACAAAAAAAGAAGTTTGTGCTGTAGATAAAATTTCACTTTCCATTAAAAAAGGAGAAACCTTTGGGTTGGTTGGAGAATCTGGATGTGGAAAGTCTACCTTTGGACGTACTTTGATTCGTATGTATGAACCAACAGGTGGTTCTATCTTTTATCACGGAATGGATATTACAAAGTTAAAGGGAAAAGAATTGAATACGTATCGTAAGAAAATGCAGATTATTTTCCAAGATCCATATTCTGCCCTTGATCCTCATCATAACGTACGGGAAATTATTAGTGAACCGATGGCATTAGAAGGTAAACTCTCTTCATCCGAAATGGAAGATCGCATTGTTTCTCTTTTAAAAACAGTTGGTATGAAACCAGATGATATGGAAAAATATGCCTATGAATTTTCAGGTGGACAAAGACAACGAATTGGAATTGCTCGTGCTCTAGCGGTGCAACCAGAGTTTGTATTATGTGATGAGCCAATTTCAGCTCTTGATGTTTCTATTCAAGCACAAGTTGTCAATATGTTAGAAGATCTTCAGCAGGAATTAGGCCTTACGTATCTATTTGTTGCCCATGATCTTTCTATGGTTCGCCATATTTCCGATCGAATTGGAGTTATGTATCTTGGAAAAATTGTAGAGATTTCTGAGAGTGATGAATTATATGATAATCCACTTCATCCATATACAAAGGCTTTATTATCTGCAATTCCAATCGCCGATCCAAAAACGGCTCGTCTTTCAAAACGACAAATTATTGAAGGGGATTTACCAAGTCCATTAAATATCCCAACAGGATGCCGTTTTCATACAAGATGCCCTTATGCGAAACCGGAGTGTTCCATAACAGAACCAGAATTAAAAGAAGTTTCTAAAGGACATTTTGTTGCTTGTCATCTATAAGACGCTAAATCTTATCATTAAAAAAGCGATAGAACACTTTCAATTTGTATTGCGTGTCTATCGCTTTTTTTGTTAATTCGATTTCATTTCTTTGGCACTGTTCTTTGCTTCTTCTTTTTGTAAATTTTCAAAGAAACGCTTCCCTTTTTTGCATTTTAAATCCGTTGTCAAACAAAAATTTTGGCATACTTTACAGCGTGTGATTGGCTGTTTTTCCATTTACTAAAACTCCTTCTTTATTCATCTTTTTGTGTTTTTTACGATATCTTGCTTCCCTTTTAGATAAAATAATATCAATAGGTCATTTAGGAAAACTTCTCAGCTACTTTATCATACATTGGTGTTGGAACACTGTATTTTTTTCCAAGACGCACAACTTCATAAACAAGTCCATCAATTTCTGATGCTTTCCCCGCCCAAATATCACGTTGCATAGAGGCAGATGCATTCGGTGCTAACTGATCCATAATATCTAAATTAATTTCTACAATATTTTCTGGAAGTGAAATATTCATAGCTTTTGCAATTGCATTGATTTCTTCGATTAATGTGATAAAAGTCGAACGAATTTCTCCTTCTTTTTGCACTTCTTCTACTCTCACATCATAGTAAGCACCGCAGGCAGCCATTGGAGAAACAAAAGAGAATTTTTGGAGAGCATCTTTTTGAATGTTATCAGAAAGAATAACATCAATTCCTGCATCTTCTAAATCTTTTTTTATTGTTTCTAGCTCCGGACGAAATTCTTTCTTATTGCGAACTCCATAAACAATACGGAAAATATCTCCACTTTGTAATATTTTACCAGCTTCTTTAATTTCTCCTACAATATAGATACAACCATCGGTTACTAAAACTTCTGGTAACTGTTCTTGTAGTTTTTTACCTGTTCCGTAAATATTTAAAAGAGGAATCACGATAGTTTTCTCATGAGAAGCTCTTTTAATAAACGGTATTGTATCTTCCAAAGAATATCCTTTTACACAGACAAAAATCACATCCGCCTTTTCATTATAGTGTTCCATATCACAAACTTTAATTGGGTTTACTGTAAAGTTTCCTTTTCTTGTTGTTTCAAAAGAAAGTCCATGCTCTTCCATTGCATGTAAATGAGTACCTCTTGCAATTAAAGTTACATCCTTCTTTGCATTGGCAAGAAAACCACCAATACTTCCGCCAGTTCCACCAGCGCCAATCATTAAATATTTCATATAAAAATAATTCCTTTCTTTTTACCAACATTTATTTTCTCATTGGAATTGGATAATGTTGATTTTTCTGTACTTATTATACAGTACTAGAAAGAACGATTCAAGTTTGATGATTTTTGATTCTAATGATAAATAAATTAGAAGGAGATGATTATCCATTTGGAAGATCAAAACATTTTTTAAATGCTTTGATTTCCTGTTGACCATACATGAGATTCTTTTGCAGATACGGCAGTATTTTGTGCCATTACGCCTACAAGAGAATGAGGAATATAAGGCTCTTCTAAATAAGTAATCTCTTCTTTTGTCAAAGATAAATTGACTGCTTTTACTGCTTCTTCTACGTGATGGAGTTTTGTAGCTCCAACGACTGGAGAAGTAACTTTTGTCAAAAGCCATGCTAGAGAAACTTCTGTCATAGATACCCCATGTTTTTTAGCTAATTCTGCTACTCGATCAATAATAATTCTATCTTGTGTAGCAGTTGTATCGTATTTCAATCGAGCATAGCTATCCTCTTGAAGTCGTTTCGATGTTTCTTCAGGGTGTTTTGAAAGTCTTCCACTAGCGAGTGCACTATATGGTGTCATGGCAATATTATCCTCTTTACAAAGTTTTACCATCTCCCGTTCTTCCTCTCGAAAAATCAAGTTATAATGTCCTTGTACTGATACAAACTGAGGGAATCCTTCCTTTTCGGCAAGTGCATTTGCTTTGGCAAGTTGCCATGCAAAACAGTTGGAAATCCCAATGTATCGAGCCTTTCCTGCCTTCACAACATTATGAAGCCCTTCTAAAATATCAAAAATTGGTGTCCGATAATCCCACATATGATAAATATAAAGATCCACATAATCCATACCAAGATTTTGTAGACTTTTATCTATCATCTTTTCAATATGTTGTTGACCAGTAATTCCTGTACAAATTTCTTCTTCTGTGCGTGGAAGAAACTTGGTGGCAACAACGACATCTTCTCGGTTGGTAAAATCTTTTAAAGCACGTCCTAGATATTGTTCACTAGTTCCACCTTGATATGCAATTGCTGTATCAAAGAAATTGATACCTAATTCTAATCCATGTTTGATAATTTCACGAGAATGTTCTTCATCCAGTGTCCATGTATGCTGTCCACTTTTTGCATCACCAAATCCCATACATCCCATGCAAATGTTTGATACTTGCAACTCTGAATTTCCTAATTTTACGTATTCCATTTCTTTTTATTCCTTTCTATTCCTACTTCTATCATAATCTTTCATGATAAATTTTTCATATGATTTTTTTCTGAATCTCATTTTTTTGATGCTAGATGATTACAAATTTCATATCTCAAATAGTCAAGTCTATCCAATTGCTTTTCCCGAAAATGGATTTCATCTAAAGTCTCGTTCCTTTTTTGATTTAACATACCTAATCTTTCTTCCTCGGAATTTTCTTTTTCTAGCAGCAGCCGCATATAAGTTTCAACTTCATATGTGGTAAATCCAATGTCATGTAATGTCATAATCATGCTTAGATTTTCTAAGTCGGAATCATCATATTTCCATGCGCCTATTACTTTCTTTACAGCATTACATAGTCCCCAGCTTTCATATTCCTGGAGGATTTTTATTGGAATTTGATAACGATTACTGGTTTCTTCCATTGTCATATGCCCCCTCCTTTCCTACTCTTTTATAAAAAACAACGATGGAAATTCCGATAACATAAAAAATAGTAGATGTTCTTTGCATCTACTATTTTAGTATCCTTATTCTCTTATGTCTAATGCTTATCGTTGATAAAAAGAAATGCTTATTTAGCATATCTTAAAAACTCAATAAATTTTGTCGTAGCAGAAGAAAACATTTGACTTTTTTTCCAGACTAAAACTGCTCCTGTATCCAAAGATGGGTATAGAGGGATAAATTTCAAATCGTTATAGCAAAGCCCTAAATCAAAGCAAAGGGCAACTCCAACATGATGTCTTACCATATTTGCTGCATTTAAAATTAAATTATATCTTGCAGCAATCTCGATTTGCTCATATATTTCTCCAAACCAGTTAGAAATTTCATTCTTAACACTTTCTCGTCCAGGGATTAAGAGTGGAATAGAAATCAGATCCTTCGCAGAAACTGATTTTTGACTGGCAATGGGTAGATCTTTCGTTGTTAAAATTCCCCACTGTTCTTTCTTTGGCATGCGCACAAAATCATATTTACTAATATCTACAGGTTCCATAAGAAGACCGATATCTAAAATTCCTTGTTCGATTCTCTCTTTGATATCATCAGCATTGGCACTATAAATTTGAAAACTAACGAGAGGATATTGTTTTCTAAATTGATACATTTTTTCTGAAAGGTATGACATATTTTGTGTTTCCCCACAGCCAATTGCGATTTCTCCTGCAAGTTCTTCTTCATTTTGTATAAACTCTTCTTTTGTTTTTTCTACAAGAGAAAGGATTTCTTGTGCTCGTCGCTTTAAAAGCAGTCCTTCTTCCGTTAAAATAATACTATGTTTGCTTCTGTGAAATAATTTAACTCCTAGTTCTTCTTCTAGTTGCATCAACTGTCGAGATAACGTTGGTTGTGTCATATGCAATCGAATAGCCGCTTTTGTAATATTTTCTTCTCTAGCAACCATCAGAAAGTATTTTAAAACTCGAAGTTCCATAAATACTACCTTATGCCTTTATAATCTGTATTCCAATGCCATTTGGATCCGTTATAAAAAAACATTCCATATCGTTTCCAAGTATTTGAGGTTCTATTGCTATCATTTGTTTTTCTCTAGCTTCTTTAAGAATGTCTTTATAATTCTCAAAAGCGATTCCAATGGATATCCCGCTGTTATCTACTCGATTTTGAGACACGGTTTTATTTTCAATTAATTCTATTTTCATTCCATTGTCAGCAGTATAAAAAGCAATTGTCATTTTATCGCTTGGGGAGAAAGTTCTTATTAGTTTTAAACCAAGAAAATTTTCATAAAATGCTTTTGATTCATCCATATTCTTTACATTAATTGTGATCCATTGAATATTCATTCGGAAACCTCCTATGATTCTATTTTTGTATGTACTAGTATTAGTTTTTTATATAGAA
>OBXV01000492.1_pt1 | contig 18965 bp, 15 predicted proteins | sample 1495451 | NCBI WGS metagenome assembly OBXV01 (sample SAMEA2580178, study PRJEB22360) | human gut metagenome | biome: human gut; feature: human-associated habitat; material: faeces | place: Denmark | collected 2008/2010 | reverse complement strand
CTTCAGGTCACTGCGCTCCCCCCCGGCGCCAATCGTAGCCGATGAACCGACCAAGGGATTGGATGAGGTCGCTTCGGCCAACGTGGCCAAGGCGCTGTTCAGCTATGACAGGCAGGTGATCTTCGCCACGCACGACACGGCACTCATCACCCGCCCCGAATATGCCATCGACCGTACGCTCGTGGTCGACGAGCACAACGTGGTCTTCGATGGCACGCCCCATGACGCCGTCGCCTTCTACACCGACCTCATCCGAGCCAAGTATGAGGCATCCAGATTCCCTCAATCTGCCGACGCTGACGGCCGCTCAGCGTCGGCAGATTGAGAAGGACTAGCCGATCAGTTCGTTGACGGTGTCAAGCACGATTTGAACGTTACGCCGAAAATCCTCCGGCTCCGGCAGCAGGGAAATCGCCAGATAGCCGTTTGACGTCATGTCGAAGAAGTAACCGGGCTGTCCGGAAACGCCATGCCGCTCGATCATGGCAAGCACCAGCTCGTTTTCGTCAAGCACGCTTGGCACGCGCAGAAGCACATTCCAGCCGCCTTCCGCCCGCAGCACGCTGACCAGACCATTCGGGTCCGTCTTCAGCATGGCATGCAATGTCTGGAGATTGCTGCGCACACGCGCCCGTACACGTGTGGTTTGCTCCGGTGCGGCCTGAAGCATCGACGGAATCCGTTGGGCGATGATCTCACTCATCGGCAGATAGTCGTCGGCGATCACGTCCAGCCTGCGTTTGGCCTCGGCCACGTCCTCGACGGGTCCGGAGACCTGGATCCAACCGACTTTGGCGTGCGGTGCGGCGAGCATCTTCGAAAACCCGTCCAGCGCGAACGTAAGCACGCCATGCTCACCCGCCAATCGTGCGTTGCCTTCGAACGGTTCGAGATCGTAATCATAGAACACTTCGTCGGCGATGATGGCCACCCCATGCTCACGGCACAGTTGCACTATCGCCTCGCGTTCCGGCGTCTTGACATACGAGCCGGTGGGATTGTTGGGGTTGATGAGTATCAGCGCACGGATACGTCCACCATGTTCACCTTCCAATGCCTCGCGGAGCTCGGCGACATCAATGTACCAGGAGCCGTCGAATCGTTGCTGGTATTCAATCGTATCGACGCATTCGAGACGTGCGATGGATTCGATGAGCGGATAGCCCGGCTTCGGCGCGAGCACGGCATCACCGGCATCGCATAGCAGCTTGATCAGCCAGGAATACGCTTCCGACGTGGAGCTCAGGATATAGAGGTCATCCGCTTCGCAGCGTCCGTTCCCCCGCCCGTTAAGGAACGTCGCCAATGCCTCGCGCACATACCGTTGTCCTTTCGGTTCGGCGGAATAGACCTCCGGCACCGATGCCGGGGCAAGACCATGTCGGGTCGGATTGGAATCGTTCAGTTTGCCGAGGGTCACGCCTTGGCGTTTGGCCGCGGCCTCCTCCACTGCGATCGGATTGGGCTCACTGATATCGACTCGAGAAGAAAAATGCATGACTCCACCCTACTCCCCGGACGTACGGAAAAGGCCGCCTGACGAATCAGACGGCCTTGAACGATCGATGCTACGGAATCACTTCATCTTGGTGCTCGCATAGTACGCAGCGCCGATGATGCCGGCCTCGTTGTGCAGCTTGGCCGCGACGATCGGGGTCTTGATGTCGATGTACGGCAGGAACTTCTCGGACACGCGGGACACACCGCCGCCGACGACGAACAGCTGCGGATCCAGATAGAACTCCATGAGGGAGTAGTACTTGGTCAGACGCTTGGCCCACTTCTTGTAGCCCATGTCGAGCTTCTCACGGACGGATGAGGCGGCGTACTTCTCGGCATCGCCCTTGCCCTTGAGCAGTTCCAGATGGCCGAGCTCCGTGTTCGGGATGAGTTCACCGTTGAAAATCAGGGCGGTGCCGATGCCGGTACCCAAAGTGGTGGCCACGACCAGGCCGTTCTGCCCCTTGGCGGCGCCGAACTGCTGTTCGGCAAGGCCCGCGGCGTCGGCGTCGTTCACCACGGTGACCGGACGACCGCATGCCTCGGAGAATACCTCGGTGACGTCCACGCCAACCCAAGACTGATCCAGATTGGCCATGTAGCCGAGCTTCTCTCCCACATGAATCGGAGCCGGGAAAGCGATGCCGACCGGAGCGGTCTCCGGAACCTCAAAATGCTCGAGCTGCTGGCGAACGATTTCACCGACGGCCTTCGGAGTGGACACCTCCGGAGTAAGAATCTTCAGACGAGGCTCAGCAAATTCGCCCTTCTCCAGGTTAACCGGGGCGGCCTTAATGCCGGAGCCGCCGATGTCAACGCCGAAGGCTTGTGCAGTCTCAATCATCTCTGACCTCTCTATGCAGGTAATGGTGGGTGTAATCGAACCGGTATCCGCCATAGTAACTCGTGCCATACCCACTACACGCGCGGAACGCACAAATAGTGAATACGATTGCATGATTTGCCATACTTAACCGACTCAACATTCCGCTCCCCCGAGATGGATAACGATTGCGCCCCCGACCGGCCGCCTGAAACCGTAACCGGACCTCACCTATATCCATACCGGCGCGTATATATGGTTCCGCAAGTTTCAGGGAAGGTGAAAACCCTTACTGGCGGTAACGGTGAAACCGATGACCATAACGGCCCACCACCGAAGCCCGCGACCCGCGAATGCGGCTGATCCGGTGAGAATCCGGGGCCAACGGTCAAAGTCCGGATGGAAGAAACGGAGCTCACCATGAGTGTATCTTCGCATAGCACGCAGCAGTCCAACAACCAGTCCCGACCGGACAACGAGCATTCCACGGGAGTGGCCGATTCGGGTCGCTGGTCCACCAAACGCATCGCCATGTACGCGTTGTTCGTGGCATTGGCCATGGCCGTCAGTCTCATAGAATTCCCGATCATCCCGGGCGTGCAGTGGCTCAAGTACGATCCGTCGGGCATCGTCTGCCTCGTGGCGGGCCTTTCCCTCTGGCCTCCCCTGCCCACGACCTGCCTCGTGGCGGGCTTCGCATTCGGCCCTTCGGCGGCCGTGATCGTGAGCGTACTCGGCTTCGTCCCTCATCTGTTTACCAATCCGTGGGGCACGCTGATGGCGGTGCTCGTGGCATTGGCGCTATCGGTGCCGGCCTCGCTCATCTACCGCAGGAACAAGACCCGCAAAGGCGCGTTGCTCGGCATCGTCGTCGGTGCGATCATCGCGCTCGCGGCGGCAATCGTAGGTAACATCATCGTCACGCCGTTCTATGCGCACATGACCACCGCGCAGGTCGTGGCACTGATCATTCCGGCACTCCTGCCGTTCAACGCATTGAAGTTCACGATCCACGGCGTAGTCACTTTCCTGGTCTACAAGCCGATCTCCAACCTGCTGAACCATTGATGTCGAACACTCCCGTCATCGAGCTGCATGACGTTCGCTTCAGCTATGACCACGGCGCCACCTGGGCGTTGGATGGCATCGACCTGACCATCCTGCAAGGCGAACGCATCTGTCTGACCGGCGCGAACGGTTCCGGCAAATCCACGTTGTCCCGTGTGATCGCCGGGCTGGTCGCGCCCGATTCGGGAACCGTCACGCTGCTCGGCAATGTCGCCTTCGATGATTCCGGCGCCCATGCCGACGCATACCGCACGGCCCGTCATGGCATCGGCGCCGTCTTCCAGCATCCGGAAGATCAGATCGTCACCACGATCACCGAGGATGATGTCGCCTTCGGTCCGGAGAATCTTGCAATCGCACATGATGATATCGGGACCAGGATCACCGCTTCTCTGAAAGCCGTCGGCATGCAGAACTACCGCAAGGCCGATCCGACCAGGCTGAGTGGCGGCCAACAACAACGCGTCGCGATTGCAGGCATGCTCGCCATGGATTCGCAAGTGCTGGTATTGGACGAGCCGACCGCCATGCTCGACCCGCAGGCGCGCGCCGACATCATGCGGGTGCTCGACGATCTGCAGGAACGCGGCACCACCATCATTCTGGTCACGCATCACATGGACGAGCTCGTGCACGCCGATCGTGTGGTCCGGCTGGAGCGGGGACGCGTGACGGACACCGGTTCCAAGGAAAACCGTCCTACATCCCCGTCGCATTCGACCGGCACTCTCCGACGGATTGGGAATCCGGCCGAAAGAGCTTCGTCGCAATCCGCTCCCATCATCAAGGTACGTGATCTCGCCTATCGTTATCCGAACGCCGATTCATCCGTCTTCGAACATCTTTCGCTGACCATCAACCGGGGCGAGGCGATAGCGCTTATGGGGCGCAACGGTGCAGGCAAAACCACCTTGGCCCGCATGCTTTGCGCATTGGAGACCCCACAATCCGGTTCCATCATCATCGACGGCATCACCGTTGCGCAAGCCGTCGGCTCCGGCGCATCGAAGCCGCTCCACCGCAAAGCCCGCGAAAACCCCGTATGCGTGGAATCGGCGTGGACGGCGGCTTTTGTCGGCCGAGACCGTCGCCGATGACATCGCCTACGGCCCACGCAATCAGCACCTGACCGAGGCACAGGTTCAGGAGCGGGTCGAGCAGTCCCTGCGGCTCTTGCATATCGAACATCTGAAGGATCGCTCCCCGTTCGATCTGTCCGGAGGCCAGCAGCGTCTCGTGGCCATCGCCGGTGTGATCGCCCGCAATCCACGCATACTCATCATGGACGAGCCAACCGCCGGACTCGACGAACAGGCGACCGTACGCGTGCACGAACTCATCCGCACGTTGCACGACGATGGCGTGACCACGCTCATCATCTCGCATTCGCAAGCGGAGGTCGACGCCATCGCCGATCGCACCATCACGCTTGAACCACAAGCGTCATCGACGACGCGGTCTGATGATGGCGAGCAGGATCCGTCCGCGGCCGCACCCATGAAATCGGGGCGGAGCGACGGCCGCAAGCCGTCCTTCATCGACGGTCTCGACCCACGTGTGAAGATGATATCCGCACTCGCACTGATGTTCTCCGCCTTCGCCATCAACTCCGGCCGGCAGTTGCTACTGTCCGCAATCTTCACCGGCATGATTATCGGCGCCGCCCGACTCAATCCATGGCGATTGCTCAGATCCGTGCACATGTTCCTGATGTTGTTTGCATGCTGTGGCCTGCTCAATGTCTTCTTCGTACGTTCCGGTACGACTGTGGCTCAGCTGGGACCGATCCCGATCACCGACGACGGCATCACCATCGCGCTGTTGTACGCCTGCCGGTTCGCCGTAGTCATCGTGCTGGGAGCGACATTCCTGAACACGACCACACCGACGGCAATGACCGACGCCTTCGAATCGTTACTGTCGCCTTGGAAGCGTTTCGGTATGCATACGCAGGAGACTGCGCTCGTCATGAGCCTGGCTCTACGCTTCCTGCCGACGCTCGGCACCGAGGCGAAATCCATCGTCGACGCTCAGGCGGCGCGTGGCGGCGTCATAGAGACCGGTTCGCCCGCACAACGCATCAAGGCGATGACGGCCATCATCATACCGGTGTTCGCGGGCACGATCCGGCACGCCGACAATCTGAGTCTCGCTCTTGATGCACGCTGCTATGAGGAAGGCGTGGAACGCACTCACTGGCGCGTCATGCGCGTCACCGCACGTGACATCGCTGCGGCCGCCGCAGTCATCGCCTATCTTGCGGCGTTGATCGCCTTGCCGGCGTTATGCTAGTGATTGTTCCGTCTGCGGTATCGCGACGATTAAGGAGCAGTGATGACGATGAAGTCAGGAATATCGAAGATTATCGAGCCGTTCGCCCTGGCTCACGTACGTCTGATTGTCGGAGATGCCAAGGGAACCGTATTGCCCGATATGACGGTTCTGGTCGGTGCGCATGGCCGGATCGAACGGGTCTCGCCAAGCTTCGACACCCCCGTTCCGGACGAATACCATTATCTTGACGGTACCGGAAAATATGCGATGCCAGGCCTGATTAACGCGCATACGCACCTGTTCTCGCAAGGACGCCCGTTGAATCCGAAGATGGCCACGCCGAAAGGCCAGCGCATCATCGCGGCCATGGTGCATTCGCCGTTCGGCAGACCATATGTCAACGCCATGGCGAAGGCGAGCATACGTACGCTGCTGGAGTCGGGCGTCACTACGATCCGTACGCTGGGCGATATCGGTTATGAGGCCGTGACGTTGCGTGATGAGATCGCCGCAAACGAAATGGCAGGCCCTCGTGTTCTGGCATCGGGACCGTTGCTGGCGATTCCCGACGGCCATGGCGCTCCCCTGATCGCGTTGGAAAGCGAAACCCCGCAAGAGGCACGTCTGCATACGCGCATGAACATCGAACATGGCGTCAATGCCATCAAGATCGCCGCAACCGGTGGCGTCACCGACTCCCAGGTGCTCGGAGAGGCCGGTTCCCCTCAGATGACCATCGAACAGATGCGCGCCATCTGCGACGAGGCCCACAACGCAGGCATCATCGTCGCCGCGCATGCGCAAGGCGCGGAGGGGGTTCGCAGAGCGTTGCAGGCTGGCGTGGACACCATCGAACATGGCAGCCGCCTTGATGATGAACTGATCGAACTGTTCACGCACAATCCGAATGCATTGCGCGGCCATTCCGCACTGGTGCCGACGCTTTCCGCAGGATTCCCGCTGTGCGCATTCGGCCGCGACGTAACCGGCATCACCGAGATTCAGGCCGAGAATTCGAAACTCGTGGTCGACGGCATGATCGCCGGCGCCCGGGCCGCACATGACGCGGGCATTCCGGTCGGCGTCGACACCGCCATGACTTTCGTAACGCAATACAATACGTGGCGCGAACTGGCGCTACTGGTGAAATTCGCCGGATTCACACCGGCCGAGGCCATCCATGCGGCCACCGCCGTGAATGCACGGATTCTCAACGTGTGCGCATCCACCGGTTCATTGGAGGATGGCAAGGTCGCCGACATGGTGGTGCTGGATGCCAATCCGCTGGAGTCTCTCGCCGCACTTGCCCGTCCGGCGCTGGTGATCGCCGCCGGTCATCCCGTATGGCATCCGCATGCCAAGCGGTTCGACGACATCGACCGCCTGCTTGATGAGGCGATGGAACGTACATGATACACAGGGTTTTACCGACCTCACGCTATGGTAGAGCGAGCGTTATCGAAAGACTTTGATGCCGCGGACAGCACGCGGAAAGTTACCCAGAGAAAGCGAAACATATATGGCACTTACCAAAAAGCAGATCAAGCAGTTGCGAGGCATGGCCAACAAGCTCAACCCGATCGTTCAGGTCGGCAAGAATGATTTGAGCGAGAACGCCATCAAGCAGGCGGATGACATCATCGAACGACGCGAGCTCATCAAGGGCTCCGTGCTCGACGGTTCCGGTCTGACCGCAAAGGAGGCCGGCGAAGGCTTGGCCGAGCAGCTCGATGCGGAGCTTGTGCAGGTGATCGGCAACCGGTTCGTGATCTACCGCCGTTCCCAACGCGATGACGTGGAGCATATCCGGCTCGTTCGCGAGTAAGCGACTTCCCCTGATGGAGATCCGCGGGAAGGAAACTCCTGAGAAGACAAAGGTGGGTTGGCATCCGGGAATGGATGCCAACCCACCTTTGCAATGAAAACAAACAATCGAAAGTCAGCGGGCTCTGCACCGCAGCGACGTCAGCGCCCCCGATCCCATTCGGGCTTCCACGTGTACTGCATGTCGTAGGCGCTGGACCAGAACATGTACTCGTTTTCGACACCGGTTACGAAAATGTCGATTAGTTCCCGTTTGCGTTTTTCGGACAGTCCTTCGGCCAACCGTTCGATATGTTCGATCAACCATGCGGAGCCTTCCCAGAACTCCTCGGTCTTATACATATCGACCCAGCTCTTGTAAGGGTTGGCGTCCAGCGTGTCCGCGAATTCACGGGCGAGACGCTGGCCATAGTCGGCATATACCCACGCACACGGCAGCACGGCCACAAGAATGTCGACCAATTCCTTGCCATAGGCGATGGAAAGAATGTTCGACGTGTATGCGCGTGCGAATGCGGATTGCCGCACGCCGGTCATCTCCTCCTCACTCACGCCGTAGCCGGCCATATACTTGCGATGCACGTTGGTCTCCACGTTGAAGATCGCGCTTTGCACGCCGACCATGAACTGCATGACCTCGGTATCGTCGGTCTTGGTCAGGGCCAACGCGTGCACCTTGGCGTAATCGGAGAGATAGCGGTAATCCTGCAGCAAATAGAAAGCGAACTTCTCACGTTGCAGCGTACCCTCGCCAAGCTCACGCAGGAATGGCTGACGGTAGCCTTGCTCCCATACCAGATCGGCCGCCTCGCGCATGCGCTGCGCGAATGGGGGAAGATTGTCGAGCCGAACACCACGTGCCGGATCATATGGTTTGTTGATTGCAGACATCATATCGCTCAAAGATATGCCTCCCTACGCTGGTATTAACCATCAGGTTCAAAGGGTCAGGCCTTACGCCTATCTCAACCCGGTTGTACGGGTTCCCCTGCATTACGCCGTTCATTATGGCAATACCGGCAGACACCCCATCTCGCTCCCGTGACGTGCCACCGAACGCGGAACGTCGCCTCCTATGTCAGCTCAGCAGATCAAGCAGATCGTCCTTGGTAAGAGAGCCGACGCCGCTCGAAGCGCCACCGTCGGTGAATTGCCGTGCCAGCCGGCTCTTGTCCCGCTGTAACTTCAGCATGCGCTCCTCAATGGTGTCTTTCGCCACAATCTGGTACACATTCACGTCCTGTGTCTGCCCGATGCGGTGTGCGCGGTCAGTGGCTTGGTTCTGCGCAGCCTCATTCCACCAAGGATCGGCATGAATCACCACGGATGCACCGACCAAGTTCAGGCCGGTATTGCCGGCTTTGAGCGAGATCAGGAACACAGGCACATCATCGCCATTGAACTCATCCACCAACTCCACGCGCTTCCTCTTCGGCGTCTCACCGGTAATCGCATGGAACGCAACGCCGTGTTCGGCGAGTCGCACGCCAATCAGGTCAAGGAACGACGTGAACTGCGAGAAGATGAGCACCTTCTTGCCCTCATCCATGCAGTTGGCCACCAAATCGTCGATGGCTTCAAGCTTGGCCGAGCCGTTTTTCGCGTCCGCATACACCAACCGAGGATCGCAGCAAAGCTCGCGCAGCAACGTGAATTCCGCAAGAATGCGAATCCTGCTCGTGTTGAAATCGGCATCCCGTGTTTTGGTGAGTGCGGCGCGCAACCGCTGTTCGTGCGCCGCATACAGTTTGCGCTGCTCCCCCGCCAGCTTCACGGTCACGACGTTCTCGAACTTGTCGGGCAGATCGGTAAGCACGTCCTTTTTCAACCGTCGTTTGATGAACAGGCCGACCAACGCCCGCAACTTGTCAGCCATGACGGACTGTTCCGGACCGGGCGCCAGAATCGGCTGCTCGTACCGTTCGCGGAATCGCGTATAAGTGCCCAGCAGCCCCGGCATAAGAAAATCGAAGATGCTCCACAGTTCGCTCAGACGGTTCTCGATTGGCGTGCCGGTCAATGCGAAGCGATGCGCGGCGTTCACCTGCTTGACCACTTTCGCCACCTTGGTGGCGTGGTTCTTGATGTATTGCGCCTCGTCGAGCACCATGCATGCGAACCTGCAGCCGGCGTATTCTGCGATATCGCGACGCAACAGATCGTAGGATGTAATGAGTATGTCCGGACCGTCCTCGCTTTCGGAGGATGCCTCGGAAACGGAGGATGACGAGGACTCCGATTCCACCATTGCCCGTAGCCGCCGCAGCACGTTGCGGCGTTCCGTCTTGGTGCCGGCTACGACCTCCACGGTAAGATCGGCCGTGAATTTCTCGCATTCCGCGGCCCAGTTGTAGACGAGCGATGCCGGGCAGACGATGAGCGTCGGGCCATTCCCCTTACGCGCCTCGACAAGGGCAAGCAGTTGCACGGATTTGCCCAGGCCCATCTCATCGGCGAGAATGCCACCGAATCCCTTGTCCCATAATGTGGAAAGCCAGCGGAATCCCTCCTCCTGATATGGCCGCAGCACGTTGCGCAACGCTTGCGGTACCTCATAGCGACTCGGATCGATGACCTTCACATCGTTGACATACGAGGTGAAGGATGCGTTTTTGCGTTCATCCGGCACCTGTGCGTCCAGTAGAAACGCCTGATAGCCCGGAATGGCGATGGTTCCGCCGTCAAGTTGCGTTCCGGTCAGGTCAAGATCCGAGGCAATACGATCGAGTTCACCCAAATCGGCATCCCGCAGATCCACGAAGGTGCCGTCGTGCAGCCGATGGTAGCGACGTCTGCGCCGATAACTGTCAAGCAGTGCACCGACCTCGTTCATCGGTACTTCGTCGGCGATCGGCGAAATCTCGACAAGGTTCGATTCGACCGACAACCCGACCTTGACGCTCGGCTTCGACGGAGACATCAAGCCGTCGAAGGCGGCAGTGGAGAACACCTGACCCATCGATTTGAGAATCTCCACACCTTCGGTGATCAGCAGCAGAATGGCGTCTTCATCCTCTTCCCTGACACGCGCCGGATTGGTGGCGCTCCATGTCGGAAACAGCTGACGCGCCACTTGCACAGCGAGCGTCTCACATTCCTGATCGCGCTTGACCAGCGAAGCCTTGGATGTGGAATCGGGGTTGACGACGCCACGCAACTCCTTGGCTGCGGGGACCAGCTGAAATACGAAGTCCCCATATCGTGCCACGACTTCACAGGTCACTCCGTACAGGTCACGGTCCAGATAATATTCAATCCGGCATTCCGCACCGATCGCATAGGCGACTTCCTGCGGCACATGCAAGCCGATGCCGGCGTCGGCGAGCGCGGGAAGTATGGTGCGTGCGAACATGGGCCAGTCCTCTTCGGCGATGAATACGCCGTCCGGATCGCCTACGCATAGTGAGGAGAGCGGGCCGAATGCCGGTTCCATTGCGGCGGAGCAACGGTAGAGTGCGGTATCTGCGTAGCCATTGGTCTGGGCGCAGATCATATAACGGCTGTGTTGGCCCGTTACCGTGCCCATGATCACCTTGTCGGCGATGATGCGTATGCCGCGATCTTCACCGTGACGTTCGTACGATACGTTGAAGCCGAATGCCGGATTTCCTTCGATGATGTTGAGTTCGCCGGCATGGCTCAGTCCGGAGGCGACCATGATGGACGTGGGCTTGCGTTGCGCCGGCCCGGCGATGTCGTCAGTCTCCATGGCATGCGTGTTCTCCGATGCCTCTCCGTTCGGGAGGGGCAATGGCAATGCGTCATGCAGGTCGAGCAGGTCACAGACCTCCCAATCGGTGAGGAGCAGGTCTCTTTGCACGGTTACGGCATCACCGTAGGAGTATCGGTTTTGCATCTGTGAGATGGCACGTGTAGCGAGTACTCGGTTGAGCAATGTCAGGACGCTTTGCGAGAACTGGTCGAGCATATCCGGCGTATGGGTGAAGGCCAACTTACGCCCATATGATTCATAGGCTCCCGTTCGCATGTTGGATACGAATCTCGAGATGTTTTTCAGAACGTACGAGGTGTTGCCGTGGCCGATGCGCAGGCTCAGCGACCAGGTCGTTCCTTCGGTGAGCGTGATCGTCGGTTCAAGATGCACGCTGCCCGGCAGCACGATGGCCGGGCCGTCGTTGTGGGAGCCGCCCGCTTTGCCATGGTGGTCGGGCGCCAGCCATCCTTGTTCTTCGCCCAATCGCTGTTTCGCATTGGCGATGCGTTTAAGCAGGTCGAGCTGGGAGTCCTTGTTCGACGTATGTCGTTCGGCATCGATTCGCCTCATGTAGTCGGCGATGTATCGTGGGGTGGCATTGCCCGGCTGGTAGCCGTGGAAACGTTCCGGGGTTTGCACGAACAGCATGATCATTGCGGCGAGGTGCTTGCACATGCCGGTATAGCGGGATCCGGTTCCGGCGGAACGTCCGTCGGCGCTTCGACGGAATCTCCGGTCGAAGCCGTGCGGGCTTTGGTAGGCGTCGGCATCATCGTTGCCGTCGTCCACGTGACCGAATGCGGGTTCCCTGCCGAAATCGTCGTAATCGTCGTAATCGGCATCCTCGTAATCGTAGATTTCGTCGTCATCGGAGAAACTACGATAGCCGAAGCTGTCGCGGTATCCTCTGTCGTGAGCGGAATCGGCGCCTGCGAAGGCAGGGCAGCTGCAGTAGCGTGCGAGCAGCAGCTGGTCGCCCATATCGACAGTGGCTTGCACCGTGTAGTTGCTGGAAGGCGAAGTGGTGCCGCGTACGGAGGCGCTCAGTGTGATACGGTCCGCTTCAGGGTCGTTCAGACAGTACAGATCCCTCATCTTGGCGCGCCATTGGTTGGTGATGCCGCGGGCACGCTGAAGCACCGCCGTGTTGCATTCGCTATGCAGCTCGTCGGAAAGCCACGTGAGTTTGCCTGGCACTTTTCGCCTTTCGCCTCGCTCTGCCATTATGTTGTCGACGGTGCTGCCGTTATCTGGAGCGCTTGGTCAGCGGCTCCCATGGGTCAAGTTCCACCGGCTCCGCGGTAAGCAGCGAACGGGTGGCTTCATCGAGGTATTCCTTGCGGATGATGATCTCAGTCACATAGCGGTCGAACCATGCGTCGGACGCCACGTAGTATCCGTCGTCGCCGTTGTCTTTGCCCCAGCTGTTTTCGACCTTCCAACGGTTCGGTCTGCCGTCGCCGTCAAGGTTCACGCCGGTGAAGGTCATGGCGTGGTTGCTCGGAGAATCGCCGTATTCAAGGCCTTGCGCCTTATCGAAGGTGAATTCGGTGCCGAACAGTTGGTCCACGCGCACACTGTCGCGGTCGAAGTATCCCGCGGAACGCAGGGAGAACTGCGTGCAGTCGCAGGCAAACCAGATCGGATGCCCGGCGCTGATCTGATCGATGGCCGCCTTCTTGAACGCGTCGAGCGGCACGTTGATGAATTCCATGTCACCCGCCTCAGCGACGTTCGCGGTGAAACGGATGCGGTAGCGCGTATTGAATGGGCGGGATTCCATCGGAACGTTGCATAGGGTGACCAGGTCGTTCACGTCGAACGGCACGTACTTCCTATAGAATTCGACCGGAGTGATGCCGAACTCGCGAATCTGCCTGCGCTCGTCCTTGCCGGATTTCGGTTTGTCAGCCTTCTTGTCGGAACCTATCCCGTCGGAACCGGCGTCCTTCTTGTCGTCGTCACTGGTGCGCACCAGAAAATCGAATGTCTCCGGCGGCTCGCCCAACGCAATCGCGCACATGCGGTATACGGTCGACATGTCCTCGTTTTTCAGCGTACGAAGCTCGTCGATCGGCGTACCGGCCGCATGCCTATCACGCAAATCGGCCGCGAACTCACGCAGCTTGGAGTTGAGATACTGTTTGAAGGCATCGGAATCCTTGGAATTCGCGGACTCCGGGTATGCGCTCTTCGGAACGAGCCCGTACTTGTTCACCAAGGCGGCGAACATTTGCCACCAGCCACCATCATCGGCCGGACCATCGTTGATCTCCTGAAAGATACGGCTATCGGTCGGCTCATCGAGTGTGGCGAGCACGTTTTCCAGATACGTGTTGGATTTCTCCATCGCATCCCAGAAGAACAGGTATGTTTCCGAGAATTCGAAGTCGTCGAGGTTCCACGTATGCATGAGCTCGTAGCGCAGCGTGTTGAGCGAGGCGAACATCCAGCAACGGCCGGAACGACGCTGGTTGGTGATTGACCCCTGTTTTAGCTCGATGGAAAAGTCACGCGGCAGCAAGCGCTGTCCCTTGTAGTCGGTGGCCGCTTCGAGTACGCCGGCGGAGACGGCCGCATTGGCGGCCACGAGGTTGGCCCGATCGGAGTTGAAGTCTTCGGCGTACCGTTTGAGCAGTTGTCTGTCGATTGCCTTTTCGTTGGTGTCATTGGATTCGATCATGCCGTTGATTGTCGTCGTATGCCCCGACTGGCGGCGGGCGGCGGCCACATGAATGTGACCTTCGCACCTGTAGTCGTCGGAGGAGCTCAGGATTCTCCGCTGGTAGGCAGTCGCGGAACGTGCCACGGAATTTCAGGTCATGCCAGACTGCGGGGTCTGCGGTCATCGATTTTCGCTTTCGATTCGTTCGATGGCGCATTCCAGATCGCGCAATCTACAGCGTAGCTCTGATTCCACGTCGACGCCATTGCGCTGGGCGTCACGCAGTATCGCGATGATCCGATCGGCGTACTGGTGGTCGTGGCCGGTATCGGACGACTGCGACTCGGCGGTGTATGCCTGTTCGAGTTGGGTCCGGTTCGCTGATTTGGCGACGCGTGAAACGACTTTGGCGGCTCTTGGCAGTGCGCCTTGGGCGTGTGAGATACCTTCGAGCACCGACTTGCGTTGCTTCTCCTTCTGTTTCATCCTCTCCCATAATTGCAGCGTCTCTTCAGCGGACTTCGGAGCATCCGATTCCGTTGCAACCGCATCATCGGGCATGAATACGTGCGGATGGCGGGTGATGAGCTTGTCGACCAAGCGGTCGCATACCTCATCGATGCCGAATGGATCGGTCTCGTCATGCGCGCACACCTGTGCCTGGAACACGGATTGCAGGAGCATATCGCCCAGTTCCTCGCGCATGTTCTCGCGGTCGTCGGTTTCGACCGCGTCGATGTACTCATAGGTTTCCTCGAGCAGAGGTTTGAGCAGGGATCGGTTCGTCTGCGAACCGTCCCACGGGCAGCCGCCCGGCTCGTGCAGTATTCGCACCACGGCCTTGACACGATCCAAGGCGGAGACCGCTTCGATTACCGGATTCAGCTTTGAGCAATACTCGAATCCTTCGGGAAGTTCGTACGCGTCACATGCAGCTTGAGTCATAACGCCGATTCTTGCCGCACGTCCCGACCGAATCATCACTGCCGCCGCTTTCATGCCGATGCGTGCCTTCATGCGGAATCAGTCTACGATGACTTCAGGGACCATGAGATGAGAAAGAGGAACCCGTGCGTTACCACAATGCAGTAATACGTCGTTTGATTGCCGTGAGCATGGCTTGTCTGCTGTCGATCGGCTTCGCCGCAGGCTATCATGCCGACTACTCCATGGCCGCAGAGGCTACCGATGATACTGGCGCCGGCGAGCTCGCCACCGATGTACTTGGCACACTTACCGTCAAGGGTCGTGCGCCGAAGACCGGGTACAAGCGGGCACAGTTCGGTGAAGCCTGGAAGGATGTCGACCATAACGGATGCGATACACGCAATGACATTCTTAACCGTGATTTGACGAACGTAAAGCATAAATCGCATACGCAGGATTGCGTGGTCAAATCCGGCAAGCTGCAGGACCCGTATACCGGTAAGGAAATCAAGTTTAAGAAAGGCGCGAAAACCTCTACCGCCGTGCAAATCGACCATGTGGTTTCCTTAAGCGACGCTTGGCAGAAGGGCGCACAGAAGCTTAGTAAGAGCAAGCGAACCGAACTCGCCAACGACCCGTATAATCTGCTAGCTGTAGACGGATCCGCCAATCAGAAAAAATCCGATGGTGATGCGGCTACGTGGCTGCCCTCCAACACAAGCTTCCGCTGCGAGTACGTGGCACGCCAGATCGGCGTGAAGCATAAGTATTCATTGTGGGTCACTCAGGCGGAGAAGGAAGCGATGAATAAGGTGCTGGGCTCCTGTCCGACGCAGGCCGTTCCCGACTATACCGGCACGAACGCCGGCGAACAGCCTCAGACCGCAACCGCCGAACCGACTCAGGAACCTTCCTCCGAGCCTACTCAAACCGAGCAGCCCTCCACCGAGCAGACGGAGCAGTCTCAGACGCAAACCGAACAACCCGCTCCGGCTCCTCAAGTACAGCAAGACGACAGTTCCAATGTCTACTACCAGAATTGCTCCGCCGCGCGTGCCGCCGGGGCGGCACCGATCTATCAAGGTCAGCCGGGCTATCGTTCCGCATTGGACCGTGACCATGATGGGGTTGCCTGCGAATAGCGAACAACCACTCGTAAGTGATGCCGGACGGAAGTTGGACTCCGTCCGGCATCACTTGTTATCGCCTGTCATCTGGACTGTTGGGGATTCGCGCAGTTTCGCGATATCGTCACGTAGTCGGTCGACGGCGTCGGTCAGTTCGGCGACGTTGTTGCTCAGCCGCGTGGTTTCCGATTCCGTCTCATTGGCACGCTTATCGGCTTCATCGCTCACCCGGTCGACGATCCATGACGCGAGCGTTGCGGTGATGACGCTGATCAGGGCGATGCCGGCGATCATAAGACCCACGGCGATGCACTTGCCTTGCCATGTCACCGGCGACATGTCGCCATAGCCGACCGTCGTGGTGGTGACGAACGCCCACCATATGGCCTTGCCGAAATCGGTGATGGTAGTGCCCGGAGCATTACGTTCCACATCCAATTCCGCAAGCGAACCAACGTAGATCAGCAGTATCACGCTGGAACATACGTAGAGTGTGATGCGACCACGTACCGCCATGCCGCTGGTGCGATTGAGCACATTCAACACGGCCACCAGTCGCAGCAGTCTCAGCGGTCTGAAAATCGGCAGCATGATCGAGATGAGCAACAGCAGGTTGTTCTTGAACCAGGTCTTCCTATCGTGCGCCAGCGAAATCGAAACGACGTAGTCGATGATGAACACGATCCAGATGACGTTGATCGTGGTTTCGCACTGGGAGACATGTGTCCGTGCCAGCACCTCCCATGAATACGCGAGCAGGAACACCAATGCCAGTACGGTCAGCGGCCATTCGGTCATTCGTTGCCATTTGTTCAACGTCACAGCTCCCGCCTTTCCTCCCTAATGCCATCATACGGGCATTCTTTCGGCGTCGAGCCCGGCCTGAGCCTTACGTATGGCTGGCATCATTCATCGACGAAGGCGATCTTCCGGCTTTCGGCCTTTCGGCCACGCAACTCAGGCAGAAGAATCACAGCCAATACGACGGCAAGGACCGCAGTGAGCAGGTCGGCGAAGGCCTGCGCGGCAATGACCCCGTGATATCCGGCGAGTCCGCTGCCGGCGAACAAGGTGATGGCGAGCATCACGCCCTGACGGCTGACGGACAGTAGCAGTGCGCCCAGGGCCTTGCCTGCGGATTGGAACGTGCAGGTGGTCACGAGCACCACCGACACGCATACGGTGCTCAGCAGCTGCACACGTAGCATGCCGGTGCCGAGATCGACGATGCCGGTGTCGGTGCTGAAGAATCCCATCAACGGGCGAGCGCAGGCGATCAGCACCGCGGTCATGACCAATGCGAGCATGCCGAGGAACGAGTATGCGAATTTCAGCAATGCCTTCAACCGACTCATGTTTCCGGCACCATAGTTATAGCCGATGAGCGGCTGGGCTGTCCGTCAGACCGAGTGTAATAGCCGATGGGGGGCGGGCCGCCGAAGGCGAACGCCACGAGAATCATCACGGCGATCATCACGATCTTCAATGCGATGCCCATGGCCGCCACCGCATCGTTGCCGTATGGCAGCAGGAAGAGGTTGACCATGACGATGCCAAGGCTTTGCATGAGATTGGTAACGGATGCCGGAATGCCGATGGCGAAGATGCCGCTTGCCTCCTGCCTGCTGATATCGAGATGTCCGCTTCGGAACATGAGCCGTGGATCGATGGATAGGTTGCGGCTGCGTTTGAGCAGGAACCACACGAAGTAGAGGTCGGTGCAGATGTTGGCGATGACGGTCGCGCCTGCGGAACCGGCTGCGCCCCAGCCGAACACGTGGATGAACAGCGGGTTCAGGCAGATGTTGATGGCGGTTCCGGCGATCGAACCGACCGCGGAGGGGCCTGCGAAGCCTTCGGTGCGCAGTAGATTGCTTGGCGTCATCGACACGATGATGAACGGCGATCCGAGAATGATCAGCGAATAGAACTGCGAGGCATACCGCCATGTGGAATCGTCGGCCCCAAGCATCGTGAGGATCGGATCGTGGAACGTCAGGCCCAATATGATGACGATGATGCCGGTGAACACGGCTCCCCAAAAGCAGAACACGCTCAGTCGCCGGCCATCATCGAAACGACCTTTGCCGTAGAGGCGCGAGATCACGGAGCTTCCGCCGAGTCCGAAGATGTCGCCAAGCGCAATCATCACGGTGAATACCGGTGTCGCGATGGACACGCCGGCCACCATGTCGGTGTTGCCGGTGTGCGCGATGAAGTAGGTGTCCACGGTGTTGTAGACGAGGGTGACCATCATGCTCAGCACGACGGGTATGGCCAGGGTCATGTATGCGCGCGGAATCGGCGCCTTCTCAAACAGTTCGTTATCCATATCAGGTGTAGAGGGTACAACCCTAAGCGGGACATTCGTCAATCGACGAGACGAAATCGTCCACGGAGCGAGTCAGGGATACATCAGGGAATTTCCCAATCCGCGGCGACATGGGTTCATCAGGATTGTCCGTATGGATCTTTTGGGTAATATTCCATGGCTGATTTCCAGCGGCGAATCCTCAGCCTTTCAAAGGCATGCGATTGTCGAGCGACTGACCGTTGGCGTAGCAGCGCACGTTGCCCAATGCGATGTCGATGATGCGCCGTTCCGTCACTTCCAGATGGTTGCCGCCCGCCACATGCGGGGTGATGAGACAGCGCGGTTCATGCCACAATGGCGAGTCGGCCGGCAACGGTTCAGGTTCGGTCACGTCGAGGCCGGCACCCCGTAGCTCGTTGCCTGCGAGCGCCGCTGCAAGGGCTTCGGAATCGATGGCATCGCCTCGGCCCGCGTTCAGTACCAGCGCTTCGGGTTTGAGCAGTGCCAGTCGATCGGCATTCAGCAGATGGTGCGTGGCCGGTGTGGACGGCACGCTCATGGCGACGACGTCGGCGTATGGCAATGCCTGTTCGAGTGATTCGAAGCCTATCGTGTGGTCGATGCCTTCCGCTTCGACGGATGGGTTACGTCGTACGCCGATGGTTTCCATGCCGACGCTCTTGCACAGTCTGGCGGAGGGCGCGGCGACGGCGCCGCGACCTGGAGCG
>OBXV01000485.1_pt1 | contig 19368 bp, 16 predicted proteins | sample 1495451 | NCBI WGS metagenome assembly OBXV01 (sample SAMEA2580178, study PRJEB22360) | human gut metagenome | biome: human gut; feature: human-associated habitat; material: faeces | place: Denmark | collected 2008/2010 | reverse complement strand
AAGAAAAAAATGCATAAAAAACTAATGTATATGAATAAATATTATTGTGGTATTGTATAAAAATGGCTTAAAATAGCCAAAAACCATAAAAATGCATTTGACAAAAATGAATTTTAGTAATAAAATATACATAAATTGATAAAAGGTTTTATAATAGAAGTAGAAAGCTATTTGGAGGGAAATAATAATGAAAAAATTTGGTAAAGTCGTAGCGGTTATGATGACTGCTGTTATGTTATTATCTGGTTGTGGTAGTTCCACAGGGGGAACAACAGGGACATCTACAGAAAATGGAACTTCTAGTGGGCTTCCATCAAAGGTTGTTGTTGGAACAAATGCGGAATTTCCTCCATTTGAATATATGGATAACAATGGACAGCCAGATGGATTTGATATGGCATTAATCAAAGAGGTTGGAAAGCGCGCAGGCTTTGAAGTGGAAATTAAAAATATGGATTTTGATGCTCTTTTAATGTCTATGTCAACAGGCGGAGTTGATATGGTAATTGCTGGTATGACAGCAGATGAAGAGCGTAAAAAACAAGTGGATTTCTCCGATGGATATTTCCAATCTGGTCAAGTTATGATTGTAAATAAAGACAATAATGAAATTAAAACATTTGATGATTTATCTGGAAAAAAAGTTGCTGTACAACAAGGAACAACAGGGGATTTATCTGTAACAGAAGGCGATGAGAAATGCGTTGTAAAAGGCGTAGAAGTAAAACGTATGAACAAAGGTGCAGATGCGGTTGTGGACTTAATGAATGGCGGTGTGGATGCCGTTGTCATTGATGCACTTCCAGCAGAACAGTTTGTAAAAGCGCACCCAGATGAACTCAAAGTAGTTGTTGATGAAGCAGTAGTAGAAGAGTATGCCATTGCAATGCCAAAGGGACAGGATGAATTGAAGAAAGCGGTGAATCAAGCATTGGCAGAAATAAAAGCAGATGGAACATTAGATCAACTTGCAGAAGAATATGATGCAAAATAACCAATCATAAGAGAATAGAAATATCGTTTTTAAATTAGGAAAGAAGGGCTGTCTAAAAACCTGAAAAAGGCTTCTGACAGCCCATTTTCTGTTATTAAATTTGGATTCTCTTGATCCGATAGATAAAGTATGATATAAGAAGTTGAGAGTTTAAGAGAAGGAAGAAATTATTAAGAGAAAGGAAAAAAGAAAATGAATGGATTAATGGGAATTGGATTCTTTTCTTTGCTCAGCAATCAAAGTTGGTTTGCTGAATGGGGAGAAAAAATCTATAATACTTGGATCAATATGAATGGTTGGAAACTATTTTTAGATGGATTCAAAGTGACATTAGGTGTATCCGCAGTTGCCGTTGTTATCGGTGTAGCCGTTGGTTTTATTTTGGCTTTAATGAAATTGACCGAAGTAAAGAAAGGGAGAAGAACGGTTCTTTCTACTTTAGCAGGGATTTATATTGACATTATAAGAGGGACACCATCTCTTGTTCAATTAGTAATTATGTATTTTATTATATTTAAAAGTCAAGCGTCTTTAATGGCAGGTATGCTTGCTTTTGGATTAAATAGTGGAGCGTATGTAGCAGAAATTATTCGTGGTGGTATTTTATCGGTCAATAAAGGACAGATGGAAGCAGGGCGTTCCTTAGGTCTTAGCTACGGAATGACAATGCGTTATGTTATTGTTCCGCAGGCGATAAAGACAATTTTACCAGCACTTGGAAATGAATTTATTGTATTAGTAAAAGAAACATCGGTTATTAGTTTTATCGGTGTTGCAGATATTATGAAAGCGGGACAGTTCTTAGTATCTCGTACTTATGAACCATTTGTTCCTTATATTTCAATTGCAGTGATTTATTATGTGATTATTAAGATTTTATCATTGCTTTTAAATGCCTTTGAAAGGAGACTTCGTAGAAATGATACACGTTAGAAATTTGCATAAACATTTTGGAAAATTACAAGTATTAAATGGAATTGATATCCACATTAAAAAAGGCGAATGTGTTTGTGTTATTGGACCTTCAGGTTCTGGTAAAAGTACATTTTTACGCTGTTTAAATCTTCTTGAAGTACCAACCGATGGAGAAATTATTATTGATGGAATCAATGCCACCGATAAGAAAACAAACATTGATACTTTTCGAAGAGATGTGGGAATGGTATTTCAACAGTTTAATTTGTTTCCAAACTTAAATATTATTGATAATGTAACATTAGCTCCTGTGAAACTTGGAATTCTTTCAAAACAAGAAGCCGAGAAAAAAGGAATGGAATTATTGGAGCGTGTTGGGGTTGGAGCAAAAGCGAAAAATTACCCAACACAATTATCTGGTGGACAGCAACAGCGTGTTGCCATTGCAAGAGCATTATGTATGTCACCAAATGTAATGCTTTTTGATGAACCAACTTCTGCCTTAGATCCAGAGATGGTTGGCGAAGTATTAGATGTTATGAAACAACTTGCAGAAGAAGGAATGACAATGGTTGTTGTCACTCATGAAATGGGATTTGCAAGAGAAGTAGCGGATCGTGTTGTTTTCATGGACGGCGGAGTCATTGTAGAAGAAGGATATCCAAGAGATGTATTTGGAAATCCACAAAATGAACGTACAAAAGCATTTTTAAGTAAAGTGTTATAAAAGTGAATCATAAAAAGAGATGATTAGAGGAGTTCTAGTCATCTCTTTTTTATGTTATAGGAAATTCCTCGCAAAGCGTGTTTTTGGTTATTGACAAATAATTCCAAGTTGTATATAATGCAATGTTAGTTAAAGCTAACTTTTGAAAATGAAGGAGGAAAATAAGTGACTGCTTTACAAATGAAATATTTGCTAGCGTATTTGAACTTGAGAGAAAATGAGCGAAGTGTAACATCGGTAGCCATTGAAACTGGGGTAAATAAGTCTACAGTAAGCCGTGTTTTTACACTGGCAATCAAAGAGGGGATTTTAGATGAGAGACATCAAGTGACGGAAAAAGGAAGAGAGAAGGTAGAACAATTTTCTATGAAATTACGGGAGGTGATTGAATTATTATGTAATTTAGGAATTGAAGAAAAACGGGCGATTGAGGAAGCATATCAAATGATAGGAGCTTGTTCTGATGGCACAATCCAAGCGATATTAGAAAAATGGAAGGAGTTAGAAATAAGTTGCATATAGGGCAACAAATGCTGTTTGACAATTGATTGTTTATACATTATAGTTAGTTCGTCCTAACTTTATTAGTGCGAACTAGTACAAAATAAAAAAAGAAAACGTAAATAGGAATAAAAAAATCTCAAGTAGAATTGAGTGCAATGAGGAGAAGAAAATGATTAAAAAAAATCTGAAAATGAAACAAGCAATGGCATTGGCTTTAACACTTGTTGTAACATCATCTGTGTTTTCTACACCAGTACTTGCAAATACTGTAACTGATATTACAACACAAATGGTAACAAAAGGTGTTCAGTTGGAAGATGGAGTCTATAGTATTCCCGTTAAAATGTGGCATGTGACAAAAGATCAAGCTTCTTCAGGGAATGGAGCATTGTCTCAGACTGCAACTATCATTGTAAAAGATGGAAAAGCAAATTTAGTTGTTACCTATCTATCAATGACAACTATGGGAAAAACAACTTATGTATCAGAGTTAAATTATTTAACGGATATGAAATATAGCGAATCTGGAACGCTTGATAGCTATAAAGAAAATCCAACCACTGTACTATCTACTTACAATACAGTGGATGAATATAATGCAGAAGATAGCAAAGATCCAACAGTAGCTGGGAAGGCATATCCAAAAGATCAGATGCTTCCAATTACGATAGGTGAAAATGAAATTCTTGTTAGCATTTATGTTCCTATTTCAGCTCCTTACATTGGATATGGAAAGAAGCATGAAGCACGTTTAATTTTAGATTATGATAATATAAAAGCGATAGATGGAAGTATCTTTTTATCTCAGAACCAATTGACATTATCTACAAAGGAAACTGCAAAATTAACTGCAACTGTATTTGGAGATAATGAGAATGTTACTTATACTTCAAGCGACAAAAATGTTGCAACTGTTTCAAAAAGTGGAGTTGTAACAGCAAAGTCATTGGGAACAGCAACAATTACTGCAACAGCAAATGGCGTAAGCACTACTTGTGAAGTAAAAGTTACTCTAAAAGATGGAAAATATCAAGTTCCCGTTAGTTTATGGCATGCCTATAAAAACGAAGCTTCTATGGGAAATGCAGGTGTAAAACAGACAGGAACTTTAACAGTAAAAGATGGAGAAGCAACTTTAACAATGACATTTGTTCCAATGAAATTAGGAACGCTCAGCGGATATTTATCTGAATTAAATTTAATGACAAATATTCAGTATGATGCGAATAAAATTCCAGTTTCCTATGATAAAGTACCATCAACAGTATTATCTACTTATAATGTGGTGGATGAATATAATAAGGCGGATAGTACAGATAGCAATGTAGCAGGAAAGGCGTATCCAAAAACAGTTTCTATTCCTGTGGAATTAGGACAAGAATATACATGGGTGCATATGTATGTTCCAGTTATGGGAGTAACTGGTGCAGGTGACTGTGAGGCTAGAGTAAAAATAGATTATTCTGTATTTGAGCCAACAATTACTTTAAATAAGACAAAAGCAACAATAACAGCAGGAACAACAACAACATTAAAAGCGAATATCCATGGATTATCATCAAAAGCAACATGGACATCAAGCAATAAGAAAGTTGCAACTGTATCAGGCACTGGTAAAGTAACTGCAAAAAAAGCAGGAAAAGCGGTAATTACAGTAACTGCTAATGGTATTAGCAAAAAAGTGACAATTACTGTAAAAAATCCTACATTAAAAGTAGCGAGTACAAAAGTATCAGTAAAAGCAGGAAAAACAGCAAAAGTAAAAGCGACTGTTTCACCCAAATTAGCAATTTCTTATACATCAAGCAATAAAAAAATTGCAACCGTAAGTAAAACTGGTGTGATTACAGGAAAGAAAAAGGGAACAGCAAAAATTACAGTCTCTTGCTACGGAGCAAAAAAAGTTGTAACAGTAACAGTAAAATAATGCTGTGAGAAGAGGTGGGGTGAAATATTCCATCTCTTTTTTGTGTAATTGGGAATTGTGATTCCGATTACACAAAAGAGCACTGCGTGTAAATAATACGTAGCTCGTAGACAAGAAAGATAATATTAAATATTAGAGTAGAAAGGTATTTCATGGAAATGAAAAAGAAAACAGTACAAGTTCTGATTTTTTCTTTGATTTTTTGCTTTTTAATACCTATTGGAGTGTTTGTAGGAAGCAAAGAGGTAGAGGCAAAGAATCAATGGGAAGATGGAAATTATACGATTCCTGTTACCTTGTGGAAGAGCGCACAAGACCAAGTTTCTATGGGGAATAGTTCTTTAGAAGAAGCTAAGTTGGAAATAGAAGATGGAAAAGGAACTTTATATTTGAAATTTCAGTCAATGACATTTTCAGGGATGGAAGGGTATTTAGGAAAGTTCGATTTACTGGAAAATATTACATTTGATTCTTATCATCAGCCAAAGACGTATGATTTAAAAGATTCTACAATTATTTCTACTTTTGGTGTGGTGGATCAATATAATAGCAGTTCCTCTACCGATGTGGTAATAGCAGGAAAAAGCTATCCAAAAGTAGTGGCTCTTCCATTGGAAACTGTCGGTGATGATTTATTGTGGGCACAAGTTTACGTTCCAATTATGGGGAGTCTTGGGTTTGGAACACAGATCTGTCGTGTAAAGATAGAATATGAGGAAGCAAAAACGATGACGAAAGAAGAGATAGAACGATGGGAAGCCTATGAACAAAGCGATAAAAAGGAAGAATTAGAAGGAGAGGTAACGACAACTATCGATCGATCCAAATTAAAGTTACAGATTGAAAAAGCGACTAAGTTAAAAGAAAAGGTAGATCAGTATACAGAAGCTTCTTTAAAACAATTAGAAGAAGTGTTAAAAGGAGCGAATACTGTTTATGATTTATCAACAGCAACTCAAGAAGCTGTGGATCATCAGGTAGTATTATTAAAAAATGCGATTGAACAATTAGTAGAAAAATCCTCTGAAAATTTAGATAAAGATTCCCTTTCGGATGGAAAATATCAAGTCTATGTAGATCTTTGGAACGCTGTTTCCGATGAGGCATCCATGGGAAATCTAGCTTTAAATAAAAAAGCACTATTGACGGTGAAAAATAATAGTTACACCATGGAGATTTCCACAAGACCAATGACCGTAGGGACGATTACTGCTTGTTTGCAATCCATACAGATCAAACAAAAAAATGGTACTTATCAGTACGCAAAAATTACAGCAAGAAATAATGAAAACAACCAGCCAAGTGTTTTTCAGTTTTCCTTGCCTTCTACAAAGGAATATATCGATGTGTTAATCGATCCAAAGGTAGAGGTAATGGGGAAAGATCCTCTGGCTGCTCGATTAAAAATCAGTTGGGATACATTAAAAAAAGTATCAAATAGTGAAACAATAGAAGAAAATACAGAGACAATCGTATCAGGTACTTCTTCAAAAGCAGTGGACTGGACGGATAAAAAAACTGGTATTTCCATAAAGGCACAGGCCAATATGATAGAAGATGATACTTCTTACAAAGCATCTGTTCTTACAAGCGGAGAAAATTATAATGCGATAAAAGAAATGTTTACGGATGAAGAAGTTATAACCGTATATGGTCTTTTCTTTGAAAATAAAAAAGAAACAAAGGTACAGCCAAATGGTATGATTCAAATTTCTCTTCCAATTGAAGAGAAGGAGAAAGATACTATCGAAGTTTATCGCATTTTGGATGGAGTAAAAACTAAGATGAGTGGTAGTGTCATAAAAAATCAGTTTGTATTTTCTACAAATAAAGTTGGTTATTTTGCTATTGTAAAGGCAAAAGAGGAAGAAAAACAAAGTACAGGATTTCTTATCAATACAGGAACGAGTAATCAAGGGGGTTCTTATCAAATGCCAACAAAGGAAGGTAGCGTTTGGGAAGAATCAGAAGAACTAGAGATACAAAATAAGGAAGAAACCGATGTTAGAAATGAAAATGAAGAAGAGGAAGCTATTGATAAGACAGAAACGAAAGAAACAATAGGAGAAAGAATAGAAGAAAATTCGCAAGAAGAAATGAGCAAAAGTGAAGAAATAGAAAATAAAAAGTTTGAAGAAAAGATAGGAGCTACCATTGCTATTTTATTTTTAGGAGTTTCTATTTTTATTTCATTTCTATTCGTTATTTTTATATGTTTCGTTGGAATCAAGCAGATTTATAAGAGAGGATAAAGGAATGAATTACAAAAAGAGAATCGTCGTATTTTTATTGGCATTGATCGTTTGTATTAATATCAAAGAAGTTCCAAGGGCGTCAGAATTAGGGACAGCTTATCTTGCAAAAGCTACATCGTATTATAAACATCCAATTACTGGAGTTGTAGAAGATGCGGGAAATAATGAAGGTCTTGGACAATCTATGACAGAAAGCGTATTATCTTCAAGTGCTTTAGTAGAAAAGACCAATAGCGGAAAACTCTATGCAACTGTAAGAATTTTTTTAACAGATAATATTAGTGAAGTGAAATTTTTTACGCAGAAACGTGGAGAAACAAGCTTTAAGAGTGTATCTGCTACTTTAATGCAAGAAAATATGGGAGGTACCTATTGTTCTGATTATCGTTTTGCGATTCCAACAGAAGATGCCATCGTAAAAGCGAGTTTTTATGTAACGCCAATGGGAAGAGATGTTATTTTTTATTTTGATTTTTCTAATTTAAAAGAAGGTTCTGGTGATTTTATCGTATCCGTAAAACAGGAGACCAAAAGCCAGACAACAAACCAGACAGTAGAAAAAGTAAATAGCGAAGAAAAAGAACAGATCAATTCCTCTAGCGCAAGCACACAGGAGGAAAAAGAAGAAAGTACCTCAAATAAAAAAACACAAGAAGAAACAAAAACTGAGACAGATGAGCAGGCAGATACGGAAGAAAAATCCAATCAAGAAGGAAAAGAAGCGACAACAGAAAAAGAAAGTGTGGCAGGAAAAAGTCCAGCAGAACAATTATTAGATCAAACACAAGGATTAGTCTTATCGGATACGAGCGTATTAGGTACAGAAGAAGGAAGTACTGAAAACTTAGAAGAGGTAAAAGAAACAGAAAAAGAAGCCATTGTCATACCAGCACTATCGTGGACTCTTGTTTGGCAGTGCATTTTGATTATCACACTTCCTTCTCTTATCATTGGCGGTGGAATTTTTGGTATTCTTATCTTTTTAAAGAAACGAGAGGAAGAATAATATGATAGGTTGGAAGAAGTGGATAAGGAAAAGAAAAAAAGTTGCTCTTTTAGGAGCGATGGCAGTTGTATTTGGAACTTTACTAACAGGATGTGTCGATCAGAGCGGGGGAAGTACAAGTGCTGATGTAAGGGAATCTGAAGTCGTACAAGAAAAGACAGAGGCTCAGGTAAAAAATTCACCTCGTGTTATTGCAACTTCTATGGCGGTTGTGGAAATTTGTGATAAATTAGGGATTCCTTTAGTTGGAGTTCCAGAAAGTAGTTTATCAGAAATTCCAGAGAGATATGAAGAAGCCAAAACAGTTGGAACACCAATGTCACCAGACATTGAGATCGTCTCTTCTTTAAATCCTGATTGGATTCTTTCACCCGTTAGTTTACGATCCGATTTGCAACCGAAGTATGAGCAACTAAATACAGAATATGCGTTTTTAAATTTAAATAGTATTCCAGGAATGTATCAGTCAATTTCTCAGCTTGGGCAGATTTTTGGAAAGGAAGAAGAGGCACAAGCATTAGTGGATGATTTTGTTACTTTTTATAATAACTATCAAAAAGGTCATGAAGGAAAAGAAGCTCCGACTGTTTTAGTTTTAATGGGGCTTCCAGGGTCTTATGTGGTAGCTACGGAAAATTCTTATGTGGGAAGTTTAGTAGCTATGGCAGGTGGAAAAAATGTGTACGCAGGAGAAGAGGGAGATTTTTTAAATATTAATACCGAGGATATGTTAAAAAAAGATCCCGATATTATATTAAGAACTGCCCATGCATTGCCAGATCAAGTTATGGAGATGTTTTCTGAGGAGTTTAAAACAAATGATATTTGGAAGCACTTTAAAGCGGTAAAGGAAGAGAAAGTCTATGATCTTTCTTACAGCAAATTTGGTATGAGTGCTACCTTTGATTATAAAGAGGCGTTACAGGAGCTGGATACTCTTTTATATGGTGAATAAAATGAAGAAAAAAAGTAAAATTTGTATTATTAGTAGTTTTGTAATCATTAGTGGGCTGCTTCTTGGTGTATTTTTATGGGCGGTGAATACAGGAAGTTTAAAAGTAGGAGGAATCCAATTGCTTCGAGGATTATTGATTGCCTACGATCCAGAAGTTGCCACAGTATATGATTTGCGTTTTCCAAGAATTATTATTTCTATGTTAGTAGGAAGTGCCCTTGCAGTATCAGGAGTATTATTTCAAGCAGTGTTGAAAAATCCATTGACGGATCCTGGAATTATTGGGATTTCAAGTGGTGCTAGTTTTACAGCAGTTCTGATTACGGCTTGTTTTCCAAGTTTTTATTTTGGAATTCCAATTGCAGCATGTGTAGGTGGATTTGTTGCCTTTCTCATCGTGTATTCTCTTTCTTGGAAAAATGGATTAAGTCCCCTTCGTATTATTTTAGTTGGAATTGCAGTCAGTTCGATGTTTACTGGTTTGTCTAGCAGTTTTAATTCTATGAGTGGAGGAAATTTGTCAGGAGTTGCCTCTATTGTGGAAGGAAATATTACCATGAAAACTTGGAGCGATGTAAAAATGATCGTCTACTATATTCCGATTTGCCTTGTGATTGCATTCGGATTTTCAGGAATTTGTAATCTATTATCGCTGGATGATAAAACAGCAAGAGGGATTGGCGTCAATGTGGCTCGTATGAGAATTTATATCTCTATTGTGGCAGTGCTTCTTGCTTCTATTTCTACAGCAGTGGCTGGTGTTATTAGTTTTGTCGGTTTGCTTGTTCCTCATATGGCAAGAAATTTAGTTGGTAACAATCATAAAATATTAATTCCCTATAGCGCATTATTAGGAGCTTTTGTTTTCTTACTGGCCGATACATTGGGAAGAACAATAGCAGCTCCATATGAAATCAATGCATCTGTCATTATGGCTGTTATTGGAGGACCTTGTTTTATTGTATTATTGAGAAGGAGAAGTAGTTATGGAAGTTAGAAATCTAGTCTTTTCCTATGATAAAAAGAAGAATAAAATTATTGATGATATTTCGTTTCAGATTCAAAAAGGAAAGATCACAACATTATTAGGAGCAAATGGATGTGGAAAGTCTACTCTTTTTCAGTTAATGACGAAAAATTTAATTCCTGATAAAGGAAAAGTCATATTGGATGGAATGAGTATCCGAAAAATGAGTCAGAAAGAGTTTGCAAAAAAAGTAGCCATTGTGCATCAAAACAATCAAGCTTCCGAAGATTTAACGGTAGAAAAATTAGTAGCCTATGGAAGAACACCACATTCTTCATTTTTTGGTAGCAATGATGAAGATGAAGCACTTATCGAATGGGCAATGGAGGAGACTGATATTGTAAAATATCGAGAGCGCACAGTGATGAGTTTATCTGGCGGACAACGGCAAAGAGTGTGGATTGCTATGGCTCTTGCACAGAAAACAGATATTTTATTTTTGGACGAACCAACTACTTATTTGGATATTCGGTATCAAATAGAATTATTGGAAATGGTAAGGCGATTAAATGAAAACTATGGATTAACCATTGTAATGGTTTTACATGATATTAATCATGCTGTTTATTATAGCGACTATGTAATTGGTATGAAAAATAAAAAGGTGATTGTGGAAGGAAATCCAAATGAAGTGATTACACCTGAAATCATTAAAGAACTTTATGGAATTGAGCTAGAAGTTCGAGAGTTAAATGGACAAAAGATTGTAATCAATGTTCGATAAAAGAAAAAATACTAAAAAAGAGAGCAATAAGAAAAGACTGGATTCTTATTGCTCTTTTTTCTATGGAATTTAAAAAGAAACTGGCACCATAAATTAAATGATAACTGGATATTTTAATCATACCAGAAACTGGATATAATAAAACAAACTTTACAACAGTAATGTGGTAAATGAACTGTGTAGATCAAAAAGTATGGGAGAAAGAGAGGGAGAAATTATGGCACAGGAATCCGTTATGGTACAACAAGAAAGCGAAAGGAAAAATCAAGTTCAAGAAATAGCAATGATTGGAGTATTTACGGCTCTAACTTTGGTATTCACCGCAATGATCAATATTAAGTTGCCGTTTGGACAGGGAGGATTGATTCATATGGGGAATATTCCATTATTTTTAGGAGCGATCTTGTTTGGAAAAAGGACAGGGATGATAGCTGGAGCAGTCGGTATGGGAGCTTTTGATCTGTTGTCTGGCTGGACAGCATGGGCACCGTTTACTTTCGTGATTGTAGGAAGTATGGGATTTGTTGTGGGAGCGGTGACAGAAAAGAAAAAGAGTTTTTCTCGATGTGTAATCGCTATGATACTGGCTCTCCTCATAAAAGTGATTGGTTATTATTTCGCTGAAGTTTTTTTATATCATAATTTTATTACACCGTTTGCCTCTATTTTTGGCAATGTAATGCAAGTTTGTGTAGCAGGAGTAGTGATCGTAATTCTAATACCAATTATCAGAAAAGCAATTATAAAATAAAAGGAGAAAGGAGAGTATGGATGTATTTCCCTGTAAATACACCATACAAGAAAAGATATGGGAACAAGAAAAGAATGTGAATTAAAAATAATGACACCAGGTCCAGTTCAGGTAAGAGAGAATGTGAGAAATGCTAGAAGTATTAAGACAACGAATCCTGATGTAGATACCAGTTTTGTAGAGGAATACAAAGAAACTTGTGATAAAATTGCAAAAATACTTCATACGTCAGGGAATGTTTATATTTTAAGCGGAGAAGGAATTTTAGGGTTGGAATGTGCCTGTGCTTCTTTAACGGAAAAAGGAGATCGGGTTCTTGTCATTGACAATGGCATTTATGGGAATGGATTTGCGGATTTTGTATCCCTTTATGGAGGAAATCCTGTTCTTTATCAAAAGGATTATCGCCATACAATTGATGTAGAAGAATTAAGAGCTTATTTAGAAACCGATCATGATTTTAAATATGCCACAGTCGTACATAACGATACGCCAAGTGGCATGACCAATGATGTTATGGCCATTGGAAGACTTCTTGATGAGTTTGGAATTTTATCCGTTGTAGATTCTGTCTCTGGAATGATAGGAGAAGAATTAAATATTGATGAAGGAAAGTTAGATATTGTATGTGGAGGTTCTCAAAAGGCAGTTTCTGCCCCTGTTGGTCTCACTTTTGTAACAGTAAGTGATAGAGCGATTAAGGCGATGGAAGAAAGAAAGAGTAAAATTGCTTCTTTTTATTGTAACCTTTTAAATTTTAAAACTTATTATGAGGATAAGTGGTTTCCTTATACAATGCCAATTAGTGATATTTATGGATTAAGCATAGCCCTTGATAATATTTTAGAAGAGAAAGATATTGTAGGGAGACATGCAAGAATTGCAAAAGCAGTTCGAACCGCTCTTGTAAGAGGAGGACTTACTCTTTATGCAGAGAATGGATTTTCAAATAATGTGACTGTTTTTTATATTCCAGAAGGGATAACAGAACGACAGATTTTAGATACAATGAAAGAAAAGTTTGGAATTTTATTATCTGGGTCTTTTGGAGTATTTGCAGGAAAAGTAATTCGAATTGGACACATGGGAGAAAATGCAAATAAAGAAGACGTAGTTGAGACATTAGAGGCTTTATATCAAACGCTGTCTGAATACTCTGTGCCATTAAAAGAAGATTTTGCTCAAGTTTTTCAAGAGGAGTATGAGAAGGAATAAAAACTTTATGACATCTTTGTTCTAACATTGAATTATTGATATTATTTTGGTATCATAGGAGTGGATAAAAAGATCCATAGTAAATAGAAACGGGGAGTGTTTATTTTATGGAACAACGTTTTTATTTCAATGAAAGGATTGACAAAGCTATCAACAAAGTGATGGATTATCCGCTTACAATTGTTTCTGCACCGCTTGCTTTTGGAAAGCATACGGCTGTAGAAGAGGCTGTAAAACGCGTTAAAGAACAAGGGGTCAAAGTAAAATGGATCGTACTGCAGAAAGAGGAAAGAAAAAACTATCTGCAATATATAAAAGATAAGCTCAATGAGCCAAAAGAAGGGAAAATGCTTTATATACTCGATGGGTGCCAGACAGATGGAATTTTAAAACAGCGATGGAAACACGAACTTTCTTATGAAATGTGGAACAAAGACGTGCATTTCATCTGTATTATGAATAAAAATATTCCAATGAATGGCATTCATCTAAATCATACGATTCATAGTATTACAAAAGAAGATTTAGAGTTAAAAGAAAAAGATATCTTAAAATTATATCAATTAAATGGAATTAAGATTAGTTATCAAACAGCAAGAATTTTATATGAGTATTCCAGTGGTTGGGCGGGAGCCATTATGCTTGGAATTCGAGAATATCATTATAATCATAAGATTATGCCAGGAATTGGTGTTAGTGAGCTGTTAGAAAGAGATTTTATCAATCATTTGACTATGGAAGAGAAAGAAGTTTTATTTTCTCTATATCAGTTGAAAGAGGTAACACTTGATCAGATTGGTATGTTGATTGGTGATAAAAATGATGATACTTGCCAATACATCTCTACAGTCATTGATAAAAATCCATTTATTGAATATGATATGATTCACGATACGTATCAAATTCAAATGGTATTATACCATTATTTGAAACAAGGCGTGAAAAAGTTGCCACGGGCAATACAAAAAAGAATTTATACAAGGCGTGCGAAATGGTTCGAGTCTCAAAAGGATTATAAATCCAGTATTGATATTTATAGCCGATTAGAAGAATATGAGTTAATTTTCTCTTATCCTTATCAGTTATCCGAGTTGAATCAATGTCTAGATCAGAGATTCCTTGAGAAACTATGGGAGATTATGGAGCATAGCCCTTATTATTTAAAATGTAAATATCCAAGGTTTCCTCTTTTAGTTGCAGGCATTTTTCTATTATGGGGACAAGAACGACGAGGAAATCACATTTTAGATGAGATAGAGGAAAATCTTAATCAGGTGTTACAACTTCCAAAACGTATGGAGGAACAATTAAGAGGTGAAATCTATTTTCTTCGTTCCTTATCGTTTGGATATCATTTAAATCAAGTGGAACAATATTATAAAAAATCATATGAACTTCTAAAAGGTAATTCTACTATTTATGACAATAGAATTGTATTCACCCATGGAATCCCATCTATCTGTCATCTCTATTATTCTATCCCTGGACAATTAAATAAGACGATTCAGAAGTTAAAAAGTTGTATGACCAATTATTATCGTTTAACAAATGGAAACGGTATGGGAAATTGGGTTGCCATGCAAGCGGAAGTAAAATTATTAAAGTGCCAAATAGAAGAGGCAGAATCTCTTGCATATGAAGCAATCAAAATTTCAGAAAAAGGTGGACAGCTTAGCGTTAAAATAGCAGGGCAATTTCTTATGATGCGAATTTGCCTTTATTTAGAGCAGCATACAAAAGCGGAAAAATATTTAGAAACCATCAAACAAGAAGTAAAAGAGAGCAAAAATCGAGAACTTTTATTGGAAGCAGAATTATGTTCAGCATATTTTTATCTATTTCTAGGAGAACTGGACAAAATTCCTGAATGGTTAAAAGAAGATCATTCTGCCGATAAACAATATTCAGAGGCTTTTATTAACTATATTCATGTCTATTATTTAAAATTTCTGTTAGCAAAAGGGCAAGAACAAGAGTTAATTTCTATTGGAAACTATATTCACAATCAAGTGAAACGAGGTGGATTTTTATATGCGGAGATAGAAATTGAAATCATACGCTCAGTTGCTTATCATCGACTTGGAAATAGAAAGAAATCCATTGAATATATGAAAAAGGTATTAGATCTTGTGCAACCAGACGGATTATATTATCCAATTATTTTATATTATGCCGAATTGGTACATGTATTTGAAGTTCTTCTCCATGAAGAAAAGTACCATGAAAGCGTAAAACAAATTTTAGAATTGTATAAAAATGTTCGTTCTCTACGGAGATACAACCAACAAAAGGAAAAGAAGGAAAGAAATCCTTTCGGGCTTACGGATAGAGAACTTGAGATAGCCATATTAGGTGCCAAGAGATTGCGAAATAGTGAAATTGCAAAAAGGCTTTATATCTCAGAAAATACAGTAAAATATAATATGAAACATATCTTTCAAAAACTTTCTATTAAATCTCGATTAGAACTTCGAGAGTATTTCAAGGATAGTTAAGGAAAACCACCCCAAAAGGGGGATGTAGAAGAAGATGATGTGTCATAAAATAATTATGTGGGGTAGTAACCTGAAGGGAGTATTTCCTATATGAAGTTCCTAGTCTTTTGAAACTACAGAAACGATAGATAGAGTAGTTTCTTAGAGTATGAACTTTGGATAAGAAAATAGGGAAATCATCTTATCCACACAAAGCAGTTATGTAATAAGCGACTACTTGAGGACAGTATTTGAAAACTGAATAATGAGTGGACTTGTACAGAGTGCTAAAAAAAGGCTAGAAGAAAGGAAGCGTTTCTTTTAGCCTTTTTTATATAATAGGAAATTTTTACTGCGTGCAAATAAGATATGACGTCCATGTTTATTGTAAGTTTGTTATAAAATTATCAAATCCTTCGTTTCTCTTTGTTTTTGTTGTCCATAGTAAGATTTCATAAAGTGTGGTATAATGAACATTAACGATAGAATAAACATAAAAACTTGTAAAAGTTTTGAAAAGGAAGATGATAATAGAATGAGAAGAACAAGAAGGCTAAGAACAAGTGAAAATATGCGTGCACTTGTCAGAGAAACAAGTGTGCAAGTGTCAGATCTTGTATATCCAATTTTTATTGTAGAAGGAGAAAATTTAAAGACACCCATTCCTTCTATGCCAGGAATATATCAATGGTCTTTAGATCGATTAGAAGAAGAATTAATTCGTGTGAGAGAAAGTGGAGTAAAAGCAGTGCTTTTATTTGGGATTCCAGCTCATAAAGATGACAAAGGAAGCGAAGCTTATAATCCAGATGGAATTGTGCAAAGAGCCATTCGTCAAATTAAGAAGTTTGACAAAGAGATGATTGTGATTGCGGATGTTTGTCTTTGTGAATATACTTCTCATGGACATTGTGGATTGGTGCATGAAGGGGAAGTTCTAAATGATGAAACACTTCCACTGTTAACAAAAATGGCAGTGACTTGTGCAGAAGCAGGCGCTGACATTATCGCGCCATCGGATATGATGGATGGAGATGTAGAAGCCATTCGAAAAGGATTAGATGATAACGGATTTATTCATACGGTTATTATGGCATACAGTGCAAAATATGCTTCTGGATATTATTCTCCATTTCGTGATGCAGCGGATTCGGCGCCTTGTTTTGGAGATAGAAAAACATACCAAATGGATGTATGTAATGGAAGAGAAGGTCTATTAGAAGTACAAAAGGATTTAGAAGAAGGGGCTGATATTGTTATGGTAAAACCAGCACTTGCTTATTTAGATGTCCTTTCTGCAGTTTCTAAAATGACAGATTATCCACTTGCAGCTTATAATGTAAGTGGGGAATATTCCATGGTAAAAGCAGCGGCTATGAATGGTTGGATTGATGAAAAGAGAATTGTAATGGAAAATATGATCGCCATGAAACGAGCAGGTGCTAAAATTTTAATTACTTATCATGCACTTGATGTTGCAGAGTGGTTGAAAGAAATAGAAAAATAAGATATAATAAATGCGAATCAATAGAAATAACAATAGCTTATTCTGTGCGAATGACGAGTGATGAATGGCTAGTATGAGCATAGTTTATGATAGAGAACATGGATACAGCTTATTTTCTGATTTAAGCGAAATCGGTAAGCCAAGTAACGAACAAAAAAGAGGAGCATATTTCAACTTTTTTTAGATATTTGACTAGCGAACGCGAATATGGGAAACTACTAAAAAGTGTTTCTCAGTGTTCTTATAAAAACTAAAACCAATAGGAAGAATACCTATTGATAGATTTCCTAGATAAAAAGTTAAAGTTTTATAAGGACAGTCAGAATAAGATAAATCATAATACACAATACTTAATTTAATATGGAGGAATTTAGTATGTTAGTATCAGCAAGAGATATGTTAAAAAAAGCAAAAGCAGGACACTATGCAGTTGGACAGTTTAATATCAACAACTTAGAGTGGACAAAAGAAATTCTTTTAGCAGCAGAAGAAATGAGAGCACCAGTTATTTTAGGTGTATCTGAAGGTGCTGGAAAATATATGACAGGATATAAAACTGTTGTAGGAATGGTAAACGGAATGTTAGAAGAATTAAATATTTCTGTTCCAGTTGCTTTACACTTAGATCACGGTTCTTATGAAGGATGTAAAAAATGTGTAGAAGCTGGATTCTCTTCTATCATGTTCGACGGTTCTCACTTTGACATTGAAGAAAATAAAGAAAAAACAAAAGAATTAGTAGCATTAGCTCATGGAAAAGGAATGTCTATCGAAGCAGAAGTTGGTTCTATCGGTGGAGAAGAAGACGGAGTTGTTGGTGCTGGTGAATGTGCAGATCCAATGGAATGTAAAACAATCGCTGATTTAGGTGTTGATATGTTAGCAGCTGGTATCGGTAACATTCATGGAAAATACCCAGAAAACTGGGCTGGATTAAGCTTTGAAACATTAGATGCCATTCAACAGCAGACAGGAGATATGCCATTAGTTCTTCATGGTGGTACAGGTATCCCAGAAGATATGATTAAAAAAGCAATCTCTCTTGGTGTTGCTAAAATTAACGTAAATACAGAATGTCAGTTAGCATTTGCAGAAGCAACTCGTAAATATGTAGAAGCTGGTAAAGATTTAGAAGGAAAAGGATTTGACCCTCGTAAATTATTAGCTCCAGGTTGTGCTGCAATTAGAGCAACTGTAATTGAAAAGATCAAATTATTCGGTTCTGACGGAAAAGCGGATTGCTAATCCATTCTTTATAGTGGAAGTTATGCTTTCCACGTAAATGAAATATGCCCCGCCTATGATGAGGATGTAAAAACATTTGTCATAGGACGGGGCATATTTGTTTATTTACGCAAAGACAACGAGCCATGCAAGAGCAGTTATGCTCACATATGGGGACAGTATGGGAATGTGAGAAGTTGGAAAGGCGTACTTCTCATGGTTGCCTCATGTAGAAGAGTGGGCGGATAGGAAAGGAGAAGGAAAATGGAGCATGAATTAATTATTCCAAATGAAGGGTTTCCATTTAAGTTATTTCAATTTGAAGGAAAAGATGGAAATTATGTTAGAGGGAAGCACTGGCATCGTTCCATCGAAATTTTTGCTGTTTTTGAGGGGAAATTAACGTTTTATGTGAATGATGAAAAACGTTTTTTACAAAGGGGGGAATTTATTCTTTTAAACTCCAATGAAGTTCATTCTATTTTATCACCAGAACCAAATAAAACAATTGTCCTACAAATTCCATTAAAACTATTTGAAAATTACTATATAGGAGGAAATCAGTTTTTGCTGTTTACCCATCAGAAAAGAGAACAAGATACAGAAATTATGGAACTTTTAAAAGAGATGTATGAAGGGGTCTGTGAAAAAGAGATCGGTTACGAGTGGAAAGTACAAAGCGGATTTTTTAAATTGTTATATTTACTCATTAATTTTTATCGAAGACAAGAGATACCAAAAGAGTTAGTGAGAAACCATAAGAAATTAGACAAGCTCTCCATGATTACTTCCTATATTAGAGATAATTATACAAAAGAATTATCATTAGAAATGCTGGCAGAAGTTTTTGGATATTCTCCTTCGTATTTGTCTCGAATGTTTCAAAAATACGCAAAAACAAACTATAAAACTTATTTACAAAGTGTGCGATTAGAGTATGCATTTCAAGAGTTTGTAAATACGGATCATACGATATCAGAGATTGCTATGAATCATGGTTTTCCAAATAGCAAGGCTTTTTCAAAAGAATTTAAAAGAAAGTATGGTGTTTTACCAAGCCAATATAAAAAAGGACAAAAAAGTGCCATAGATTAGCCAAGTTTTTGGTCGAACAAGATTTCCTTCGTTGCTATAATGATGTTAAATAGAGATGCAAGAAAATA
>OBXV01000484.1_pt1 | contig 19382 bp, 13 predicted proteins | sample 1495451 | NCBI WGS metagenome assembly OBXV01 (sample SAMEA2580178, study PRJEB22360) | human gut metagenome | biome: human gut; feature: human-associated habitat; material: faeces | place: Denmark | collected 2008/2010 | reverse complement strand
TCCAAATTAAAAGTTCTTTTCTATGTTCTTTTTGTTTTCCCAGTTTGTCCAATAATTCGCAGAACATACAAAATTGACTCATCTCCAAAATGGACAAATAGAAATCTTGCTCTAGGCAAACGCCATTGATAAAATCCAATAATTTTTTATTCGTTTTTCCAATTCCTATTTTTAATTTCTCAATCCCTTTTTCAAATTCTCCCATTCCGTATGCAATTTTTGCTTCCATAAAACAAAGATATTGTTCATGTAAATGTTCTGTTACATTGGAAAAATCATTTTTCCGATATTGTGTTATTTTTTCTTCCCCTTCTCTCCAACGTTCTCCTCTAATACAAAATTCAATTTCTGTTCTTTGTTCTGACAACATAGACTCTTCTTTTGTTAAAACAAGAGTATACTTGCTTGTAGAAATACCTAATCTACCTAAAATTGCATAAAACAATAACTGATCTGCTTCTTTCTCCCCTTGTTCAATCTTTGAAAACATAGTTTGAGAACAAAGTCCTTCATATATATTTTTCTGACTTAACTTTTTCTCTTTTCTAATGTTTTTCAATTGATTTGTATTCATTTCCCCTCATTCTCCCTTCCTATTTTATAAAAGAAACTTTTTCTAACACGAAATAATAGAATAAATTTGCCATATTATTTATTATACTATTCTCTATTTCTCTCATCAAGTTTTCTCTATTCTTACTATCTTCTTCCTATTTTTATACAATTCCCTCACATCATCTCCAGTATGAACATCATAAAAGACTCCCTTTCTGATAGATCCATTTCTTATCTATCAAAAAGGGAGTCTTTTTTATCCATTTTGCAACTGCCAAAGGTATCTATATTTTCCACCTTGTTCTAACAATTGTTGATGTGTGCCACTTTCCACAATTTTCCCATTCTCCACTACATATAAACGATCAAAATTGCGTGTTAGTTCCAATCGATGGGTAACGGCTACTACGGTGCAATTTTTTGGCAATTGATCGATTGTTTTCTTTACTGCCTGTTCGGAGGCCTGATCGAGAGCAGATGTTGGCTCATCCATTACAATAATTGGAGCGTCTTTATAAAGGCAACGTGCCAAGGCAATTCGTTGAAGCTGACCTCCTGAAAATCCTGCATTATTTTCTCCTAACATCAGATCATATCCTTTTTCTGTCTCCAAAAGAAACTTTTCTGCATTTGCTCTTCTTACTGCGTCCCTAATTTTTTCATCTACACTTCCTAGAGAAAGAGCAATATTTTCCGCCACCGTAAGATGAAACAAAGAGATATTTTGGGAAAGATAAGAGAAATTTTTCCTCCATTCTTCCATAGAGCAGTTACCAAATTCCTTTCCACAAGCCTGTATCGTTCCACTTTGTGCAGGATATAACCCTAATAACAGTTTCATAATCGTTGACTTTCCACTTCCACTCTCTCCCACAAAAGCAACTTTCTCTCCTTTTTCAATGGAAAAACTAATGTCGTCTAACACTTTCTTTTGACCATAGGAAAAGGAAATATGAGAAAAAGAAATTTCTTTGTTGCTATCTTTTATCGGTTGTACAAAGCGATCAGAATCCTGTTCTTTTTCTACTAATGTAGATTCTTCAGGGAGATCCATAATTTCAAATACACGCTCTATATGAGGAGATGCCTGCTTTATAATTACAGTACCATTTCCAAATGCTGTCATCATCTGACTAATCTGATCCGAAAGTGGCAATGCGATCATCACATTAGAAAACGGTATCACACCAACTCCTGCTAAGATTGCTCCTAATGTCAATAAACTAACAATCGTAAAACAATCTCCTGAGAACGTATAAAGTTGGATTCGTATTCCTTGTAAATGACTAAATATTTTTATTGTCTTCCCTGTCTCTTGCACTTGTTTCTGTAATTTTCGTTCAAAAATCGGAAACAATCCAAACGTACGAATCTCTGTTTCTCCTTGGGCACACTCTTGAATAAAATTTGCCGTATCACTTTTTCCTTTTACCATCTTCACTTTTAACTCTCTCGTACGCTTCATAGCGAATCGACTGCAAAATAAATTGAGCACCGTACAGGAAACACATAAAAGAGTTATTCGCCAATCAATGGCTAAAAGTAAGATAATCGAGAACAATCCGGAAATCATTGGTTGAAACACCATAGCGCTCATATAGTACCCAATGGAAGTCGTGCAGTTTGGAATATCCGTTGTCAAACGATTGAGAACCTCGGTTGCTGAATATTGACTTGCAAAAGATTCTTTCATTTTTAGATATTGGTGCAACATGGTTTGACGTAAAAACAGCTGTGTCTTTTGTTCGATATGAACAAATCCCAGCTGAGAAAAACTAGCCAATAATGAAAATCCAAAGACACCGATAATGTAAACGAACATATGAGAAGAAGTTTGTGAGGACTCTCCGCTTACCGCTCCTACAACACTACTAAGCAAGACACCAACCGAAGAAAAAATAAGGAAAACCATTGCTCCACTTAAAATCGTACAAATGACAAAAAGTGGTATGTGTTTTTTTGCATATCCAATGAGCCGAATATAATTTTGGTAATCTTTTTCTCTTTTCATAAAAACTCCCCTCCTAATCGATTCTCTTTCACCAGTTGATCATAGCTACCATGTGCTAATATTTCACCCTCATCAAATAAATAAATCTCATCCATGAGCGGTAAAAATTCTGGTTGGTGTAATACCATAATGACTGTAGATTCTCTATATTCCTCGATCATATTTTGAATCACTGTCCATGCATTCTTTGCATCTAAGGCAGAAACCGATTCATCAAATAATAAGACAGGCGCATTGCTGTATAACGTACGAGCCAATGCAATCCTCTGTCTTTGACCGCCACTTAGATTGGCACCATTCTCTTTTAAAACTGTATGCAAACCATCTTTTAAACCAGACAAAAATCCATCCACTCCAGCATTTTTACAAGCCTTCTTTACCTCTTCTTCGTTTTCGTTTGTAAAACAACAAATATTTTCTTCTATCGTTCCTGAAAAGAAATTAGGAAATTGTCCTGTCAATCGATTTTCTGGAACAAGAATCGTTCCTTCTTGTGGTGCAAGCAAACCACTGATTAACTTGATAACTGTCGATTTTCCACAACCACTCTTTCCAATAAACGCAACTTTTTTTCCTTTTGGAATATGAAGAGACAGATCTCGTACCGCCCACTCTTTTGTATCTGGATAGCGATAGGAAACATTTTCTAGCACAATTTCTTCTTGTTGTCTCAAAGAATTCCTATCACCCTTTGAAAATTTCTCACGCTCATTCGTAACATCAACTTGCAAGGAATCTATTTTGGATTTCGTTATGCCTTCCTGCAAACTTATATTTCCCATCACTGGTTCTTCCCATAACTCCATAATTCTCTGTGCAGTGACCTTTATTTTTACTCCATTCACAAATAAATCCACATAATGAAGCTGTTGTGGCAATATCTTATCACATAAATAATAAACAGTCATAAAAGAGCCTATTTTCACAAATCCCAATGGAACAAGAAATAATCCCGCTAAACACAGAGATAAAATTGGGGCAATCCCACATAAAATGCCAATAATTTTAATTGGCATAGAACGAAGATTCAAACTCATATTGGCATGAACATAATCTGCTCCTACCTGCTGACATAATCCTTCCATAAATTCATAGGAATCATATGTTTTCACCGTAAGACGATTTTCCAAAGTATCTTTTAATCTTGTATTTAATTCCACTTCTGCTTTTTTTACTTTCTCACTAGCATGTTTTAAATACTTGCTTAAAGCACCTTGCAATCCCAAAGATAAGAATAATGTCACCACATAGGCAATCGTAATCCTCCAATCTACAACTAGTATGTATCCAACAATTAGAACGAGCTGTACACTTTGCATTAAGATAGTAGGCAACGTTGTTGCAAAAAATTCTGTCAATTCTGCACTATCCCGATTGATCCTGCTATAAAGATCTCCTCGATTGTTTAACAACGGACTGTCCATTTTAAGGTGTGTCAACTGATAAAACGATTTCTGTTGCACATTCCTATATACATTTGCTTCCATATGACCGCATAACAACCGATAACCATAACAAATCACACCATTTAGCAGAAAAAAAATAAGTGTTATAAAAATACTTTTTCCCGCCCCTTTAAAACCAGAAATCGTAAAAAATTCGGTTAGCCGCGCCATAGATTCTGCCGTTATAACTGCCATCAATGCCATACATAGACAAAGTAAAAGCAAAATAACTATAAATTGTCTTAACTTTTTTATGTGCTTTATAAAATATAACATCCGTACTCCCTCCTCTATTGAATAAAATTCATGGCATTCTATGATTCATTTCTTACTTTTTTGAATGGGATTCATAAAATGCTGTGTAATAAATAGTATGTTATGGATAGTATATAATGCATAGTATTGAATGTCAATATACAAATTCTTTTTATTTAACGGATACTTTCACACAAACAATGAAAAATACGACATCAAATAAAAATACAAGCATTTCCGCTTGACTTATGCCTTCCACGCAAACAAAAAAGACCATCATCTGATGGTCTTTTTTGAAGTGTAGGGGAGGAGGTTATACATCAGCAGGTGATTGAGACTACCAACTGATGTATCCGACTTTTTGATAGCAATCAAAGAAAAACTCTAAATGGATACATCCTTCACCTGCATCCGAGACTAACAACTATCTGTTCCCATTTTATCAATCAATTTATACTCCCGAATATATGAGGCATGGGAGCATCTAGCTCCTCCCCCTCATCATTTTACTTCACCCTACTTATGCGTATATGTGTACTCTTTTTATCATCTTATACCTATATCTTTACATTATCTTTATATCATGTACTAATATATTTTGTCAATACTTTTACATTAAATTCCAATTTTATTTCTGAATGTATTCAATAAATTGAAAATTTCTTAACCGACATCTTGTTTCTGAATAATGAAAAACAATTCCACTTTCCAGATAATAGTAGCTTTGTAATAAAACAACTTCCTTATCTTCTCCAATATCTAATTGAATCTTATCTTCTCTTGTAATTGGAGAAACCGTAATCTTTCGTTTGATAATACTAGATTGAATTCCCTCACTCTTTAAATATTCTTGGATCGAACCTTTACAAATTTCCTCAGTTAACTTTGGAACAATTTCCTTCAAATAATAATCTTTCTTTAATGCGATTCTTTTTCCACTAATTTTTTCAATGCGTTCAATTCGATAAACTTCTTTTGTGTCATCAATTTGAAATTCTCGCATCATCTTCTCATTATCCACTAATATACTAATATCTTCTACTAGCTTTTCTCTTTCTACCCCATCTTGGCTATCCAATTCTAAATACGAAAACATTTTCGCATCTGTACTTTCTTCTTCTTGTAATCGCTCTAATACAACGGATTCCTTCCCACGACTTTTTAAAATATAATTATTTTGCTCTAGCAATGTCATTGCCTTTCGAATGGTATCTCTTGATGTATCAAAAGTTTCTGTCATCTTACCTTCCGATGGCAAAGAATCCCCTGGGCTAAGTTTTCCACTTTCAATCATCTCCACATACTTCTGATAGATTGCTTTATATTTACTTTGCATACGATATTCACCTCATTAACTCCAAAACCTTTTATCCCTATATACTGCCCTTCTAAAACAATATTCTTGCTTATATAAGAATCTGATTTTTCTATCTATCTTTTCTAAAAACTCACATTAAAACAAAAACATTGTTCTCCTCTATTCTTACTATAACATAAAAAAACTATGCTTACCATGAAGAAAAGGCCTATAAGTGTTCTTCACTTATAAGCCTTTTCTTTTTTCATAGCAAGGCAACAAGTCAAATAGAAAATTTAGAAAACTAAAAACGGAGTTTTAAACTTTTCTAAAAGAAGATATTTGACAGCACCTAAGAATATATAAAGTCCTAAAACATATTTCCTATCGTTTTAAAGAAAATATGTTATGATTCTTCTATTATTTCTTCCTCTGGAGTTAAAACATATTCTTCAATAAATTCCCATATTTCATCTCTTCCTTGTTTTGTAAGGGCGGAGTATGGAAAAATTGGCGTTCCTTCTACAAGATTTAATCCTGTACGAATTGCTTTTACGTGTTTTTGTACCTGACTACGTTTTAATTTATCTAATTTTGTTGCGATAATCACTGGGTTAAATCCATTATTTACGATCCAATCATACATCAGTTTATCATTAGCAGATGGATCATGTCGAATATCTACAAGTAAAAATACAATGCGAAGCTGCTTTGATGTGTGTAAATATCGCTCAATTAATTTTCCCCATTTTGCCTGCATCTCTTTTGATACTTTTGCATAGCCATAGCCTGGAAGATCGACAAAATAAAGTACTTCATTAATATTATAATAGTTAATTGTCTGTGTTTTTCCTGGTTGCTGAGAAGTTCTAGCATAAGACTTACGATTCATAAGTCCATTGATCAAAGAAGATTTCCCAACATTTGACTTTCCTGCAAAAGCGATCTCAGGCATGGAATTGTCTGGGAGTTTACTTGTGATTCCACAAACCGTTTCCAAATTTACTTTTGTTACATTCATACTTTTTCTCCTATTTTTCGTCTTTTACAAGAGCATGCTCTAAGACATCTTCCATTGTTGTGGCATAGGTAATCGTTAAACCACTTGTAATTTCTTTATCAATATCTGCAACATTTTTCTTATTTTTCACTGGAACAATAACTTCTTTTACTCCAACGACTTTTGCTGCAAGAATTTTTTCTTTTAATCCACCAATTGGAAGAACTCTACCACGAAGTGTAATTTCTCCTGTCATGGCAATATCACCACGAACTTTCTTTCCTGTAATAGCAGAAAGAATCGCTGTTGCCATTGTAATCCCAGCAGATGGGCCATCTTTTGGAACTGCACCTTCTGGAATGTGAATATGAATATCATGTTTTTCAAAATAATCATCTTCAATTCCATACTGATTTGCTACTGAACGAATATAACTAATTCCTGTGCGCGCAGATTCTTTCATTACATCTCCAAGATTACCAGTTAATTCAAACTTACCTTTTCCTGCCATAATATTAACTTCAATACTTAAAGTATCTCCACCAACACTTGTCCAAGCAAGCCCTCTTACGATTCCTGTCTTTGGTGTTAAGTCTTCATCTTCTTTTGAGAAAATCTCTGTTCCAAGGAACTTGGATACGTTGCTTTCTAATACTTTTAGATGAGTCTTATTGCCTTCCATAATCATGCGTGCCGCTTTTCTACAGATCTGACCAATTTTTCTTTCTAAATTACGCACTCCTGCTTCTCTTGTATAAGCAGAAATCACCTTACGGATTGCCTTATCCGTAATAATAAGTTGTTCTTTTGTCAAGCCATTTTTCTTTAACTGTTTTTCCACTAAATAACGTTTTGCAATATGGAATTTTTCATTTTCTGTATAACTAGATACTTCAATGACTTCCATACGATCAAGCAGTGGTCTTGGAATTGTGGATAAATCATTGGCTGTTGCCACAAACAATACTTCACTTAAATCAATTGGCACTTCTAAATAGTGATCCATAAATGTGACATTTTGTTCTCCGTCAAGAACTTCTAATAAAGCAGATGCCGTATCTCCTTTATAGTCACTGCTCACTTTATCAATTTCATCAAGAAGCATTAAAGGATTTTTCACTCCTGCTTGTTTAATACCAGTTGCAATACGCCCTGGCATAGCGCCTACATATGTTTTTCTATGTCCACGAATTTCCGCTTCATCGCGAACTCCACCTAGGGAAATACGAACATAATGTTTATTTACCGCTCTTGCGATAGAACGAGCGATAGAAGTCTTTCCAGTTCCTGGAGGCCCTGCTAAACAAAGAATTGGAGCTTCTCCTTTTTCTGTTAATGCACGAACAGCCAAAAATTCAATAATTCTTTCTTTTACTTTTTCAAGTCCATAATGATCTTCTTCTAAAATCTTGCTTGCGGATTTAATATCATTATTATCTTCAGAACAATGATTCCAAGGCATTTCTAACATCGTTTCGATATAATTACGGCTCACATAACTTTCCGCTGACATTCCACCAGAATTTTTAAAACGGCTGATCTCTTTGCGAATCTTTTCTTTCACTTCCTCCGAAGCATCTAACTTCTCAACCTTTTCTTCAAATTCATCAGCTTCTGCTTCGCTTCCTTCTCCTAATTCTTCACGAATTACTTTCATCTGTTCACGAAGAATGTAGTCCTTTTGGTTTTTATCCACTTTTTCTTTGATCTTTTCTTGAATTTCTTTCCGAATTTGATAGATTTCAATTTCTTCTGCAAGTGTAACAAGAAGCTTTTCTCCTCGTTGAATAATCTCATCTTCTTCTAAGATCACTTGTTTTTGTTTTACATTAATTGGAAGCTGTGTTGCAATCTCAAAAATAAGTTCTTCGAGATCTTGAATCTCTAAAATTTGTCCAACAACGTTTCTCGTTGCCTTATTGCTATCAAAGCCATAAGCTTGAATGATATCTTTTAATGAGCGTACCATCGCCTCTTTTGTATGCTCATCATCAATTTCGCCTGCTTCTAGGACGGTGTCTGCTTGCTCTACTTCTACATAAAGATATGGCTCTTCTTCCAGAAATTCTACTAGTCTTGCACGATTTTCTCCTTCTACGAGAACACGAATTACATTTCCTGGAAGTTTAATAATTTGTTTAATTTTTGCTACAACTCCAAGAGTATAAATATCTTCTCTCTTTGGATCTTCAATTGAATCATCCATCTGCGCAGATAAAAATACTAGCTGTTCTCCCTTCATCGCAGTCTCTACTGCCTGTACCGATTTTTCTCTTGATACATCAAAATGAACAACAGTTTTTGGAAAAACAACTGTTCCACGCAATGCTATCATAGGCATTTTAAGTGTTTCCATCATTTTTTCCTCCATGTCTTTTCCTTTTTTTCCCTTTCCAAAAAAGCAGTCGAATCAAAAAAACTTATTCTTTCTGACTTCGACTGCTCTCCTATCTTATCTTCTAAGCAATTTCTCCATTGTTTTTAGAAGCTCTTTTTCTAGCAAGCCCTTTTTTTGGCTGTGCTTTTTCTCCGTAAGTGATCATAGGTTCTCCTTGATCCTCTACCATTTCTTTTGTGACAACACAAGATTCGATTGTGTCATCGGATGGCACTCGATACATTAAGTCCATAATAATGGATTCCATAATGGCACGAAGCCCTCTTGCTCCTGTATTGCGTTCAATGGCCTTTCTTGCAATGGCACGAAGTGCCTCTTCTTCAAATTCTAACTGCACGCCATCTAATTCGAATAATCGTTTATACTGTCTTACAAGAGCACTCTTTGGTTCTGATAAAATTCGAACAAGTGCCTCTTCATCTAACAAATCAAGGGATACTGTCACAGGCACACGACCGATAAACTCTGGAATCATTCCAAATTTCACAAAATCAGAAGGTAATGCCTGACGAAGTAATTCTCCCACATTTTTCTTTTCTTTTTTCGCAACATCAGCTGTGAATCCGATTTCTTTCTTTCCAGTTCTATTTTCAATGACTTTTTCAAGTCCATCAAAAGCACCACCACAAATAAATAAAATATTTGTTGTATCGATCTGAATAAATTCTTGATGTGGATGTTTTCTGCCACCTTGTGGTGGAACAGAAGCTACTGTTCCTTCTAAGATTTTTAATAACGCCTGCTGAACACCTTCACCAGATACATCACGAGTAATGGACGTATTTTCAGATTTACGAGTAATTTTATCAATTTCATCAATATAGATGATACCATATTCTGCGCGTTCAATATCATAGTCTGCCGCTTGAATTAATTTTAAAAGAATGTTTTCTACATCTTCTCCAACATATCCTGCTTCTGTAAGAGCGGTTGCATCTGCAATTGCAAATGGTACATTTAAAAGTTTGGCAAGAGTTTGCGCTAATAATGTCTTTCCAGAACCCGTTGGTCCTAACATTAAAATATTGCTTTTTTGCAACTCTACATCTAGATCTTTATCCGCCATAATTCTTTTATAATGATTATATACAGCTACAGATAAAACTTTTTTCGCATCATCTTGACCAATAACATATTGATCTAAGAAATTTTTGATTTCAATTGGTTTTAATAAATTGATCTCATTACTTGCTTCTTCTATTCCATCAAATTCATCTTCAATAATCTCTGTACACACCTCTACACATTCATCACAGATATATACATTAGGACCTGCAATCAACTTGCGCACTTGATCTTGTGTTTTATTACAAAAAGAACATCGAAGAACTTTTCTCTCATCAATGCGACCTGCCATTTTCTTACCTCATTCTTTCTTATCATCTAGTGGTTTGCGATGACACTATCAATAATACCATAAGTTGCAGCTTCTGTTGCACTCATATAATGGTCTCTTTCTGTATCTCTTTCGATTACTTCAAGAGGTTGCCCTGTATTAGCACTTAAAATCTCGTTTAATTTACGACGAGTTTCAATAATTCTATCCGCTACAATTTTAATATCTGTCGCCTGACCTTGTGCACCACCAGATGGCTGGTGAATCATAATTTCAGAATTTGGAAGTGCAAAACGTTTTCCTTTCGCACCACTAGAGAGTAAAAATGCTCCCATACTAGCAGCCATACCCATACAAATAGTGGATACATCACATTTAATATAATTCATTGTATCATAAATTGCCATACCAGCTGTTACAGAACCACCTGGACTATTAATATATAAAGAAATATCTTTATTTGGATCTTCTGCCTCTAGGAATAAAAGCTGAGCAACAATTAAATTTGCTGACACTTCATTCACTTCTTCTCCTAAAAAGATAATTCTATCTTTTAAAAGTCTTGAATAAATGTCATAGCTTCTCTCTCCACGACTTGTCTGTTCAATGACATAAGGTACTAAACTCATTGTAATTCCTCCCGTCTTCTTTCAATATAGACAGAGGGATGCTGCACCCGCAACATCCCCTCCGTTTTCTCGTCTCTCTTATTCTTCTACTGCTGCATCTGTTACAAATGTAACTGCTTTTTGAACAGCGATATCTTTCATCATCTGCTGTTTTTCATTTTCACCGATAAAGGATTTTACCTGATCTGCTTCCATTTGATACATCTGAGCCATTTTTGCGATTTCTTCATCAAATTCTGCTTCTGTAGCTTCAATATTTTCAGCTGCTACTACTGCTTCTAATACAAGTCTTGTTTGAATACGTTTTAAAGCCTGTGGTTTCATCTGCTCTAAGAATGTTTCTTGATTTAAGCCTGTAAACTGGAAGTACTGTTCAATCTGTAATCCTTGGTAGCTTAATCTTTGAGCAAATTCATCTGCCATTTGAGCCTGCTGTGTTGCTAACATTGCATCTGGAATTTCCATTGTTGCATTTTCTACAATAGTTTCTACAACTTTATCTTCTTTTGCAGCTTTTGCTTCTGCTTCTTTTTTCTCTAAAAGTTTTGCTTTAATGTCTTCTTTATATGCATCTAATGAATCGAATTCTGAAACATCTTGAGCGAATTCATCATTGATTTCTGATAATTCTTTCTTTGTAATGCTATTCACTTTTACATGGAATACTGCTGGTTTTCCAGCTAATTCTTCTGCATGATATTCTGTTGGGAATGTTACATTTACATCAAATTCATCACCGATGTTGTGTCCGATGATCTGTTCTTCGAAGTTGTCAATAAATGTATGAGAACCAATTACTAATGGTTGGCCTACTGCTGTACCACCTTCGAAAGCAACACCATCAATGCTTCCAGCGTAGTCGATGTTTACTGTATCTCCATCTTCTACTGCTCTATCTTCTACTGTTACCATTCTAGAGTTTTGATCCTGAACTTTTTTAAGTTCTGCATCGATGTCTTCGTCTGTTACTTCAACTGTTGTTTTTTCAACTTTGATTCCTTTATATTCACCTAATGTAACTTCTGGTTTTACAGCAACTGTTGCTGTGAAGATGAAGTTTTTACCTTTTTCCATCTGAACAACATCGATTTCTGGTCTAGAAACGATATCTAATGTACATTCTTCGCTTTCTGTAGCATCTGCATATGCATTTGGCATAATGATATTTGCTGCTTCTTCATAGAACATTTCTGGACCGTATGCTTTTAATAAATAAGCATATGGAACTTTTCCTTTACGGAATCCAGGAATGGAAATCTTACCTTTCTGATTGTTGTAAGCTTTTTGCATTGCTGCTTCAAACTCTTCAGCTGGCACTTCAATTGTAAGTTTAGCCATATTTTTTTCTAAATTTTCAATCTGTAAACTCATTTCAAAATTTCCTCCTTGGGCTTTTCAACTATTTCTTTATATAAAAGATGCCATATCTTTTTGTAAACAAGACACTCTTTATCATATGTCATGCTCTAGAGCATATAAATAGCCCTATTCCACGCATTATTTGATTATAGCATACACCTTTTGCGCTGTCTATGAAAATTTTCTAAACTTTTACAGTGTAGCCTAATAAGCTAATAAATAGGAAGTAATTTTTTATACTATTGTTGCAATAGAAGATACATTTTCCTCTAATGTAAAAAATAGGGAGCAAAATCCAATTGGTTTTTGCTCCCTATTTTCTATATAATTATTGATTGATTTCTAGCACATAAGCATACGCTTTATCAATCGCTCTTGCTACCGCTTTAGAAGAAATAGTTGCACCTGAAACTGCATCCATTTCTGTTCCTGTTGTTGGTTTTGCTTCCTCATCCGCTTTGCCATCTCCTGCCTGTTCTAAACAGTTTTCTACAAGATTTACAAAACCACCAATATAAATACTAACACCTGCTACCGTATCTGTTTTTCCTTGTTCATTCATTCCAACACCATCGACAGATTGATTTTTTATAATCGCTTCTGAAAGTGCTTTTGCTTGTTCTGTCCATGTAAGTCCATCTTCTGTCATCACATATTGACCATCATCGGCTAATTTACTTTTCTTTGTTCCATCTTCCTTAATACAATCCCAGTTTACATCAGTAATCTGACCATCTTTGATCGTCATTGTCACTTGTTCAACGAATCCATTGTCATCAGCTTGATCTGCTTTTGCAATGTATTCTCCATCTTTTAATGTAACTTTTTCACTGGCATCTGCTTGTTCTAAACACTGTTCTAAAAGATTAGCAAATCCACCAATATAAATACTAACCCCTGCTACGGTATCCGTTTTTCCTTGTTCATTCATTCCAATAGAAGCCATGGATTGATTTTTAATAATTGTTTTTGCTAATGCATCGGCTTGCTCTGTCCATGTAAGACCGTCTTCTGTCATCACATATTGACCGTCATCAGCTAATTTTCTCTTTGTTGTTCCATCTTCTTTTACACAATCCCAAATAACAGAAGTTACTTTTCCATTGGCTACTTTTATTTCTACTTGTTCTACAAAACCATTGTCATCTGCTTCTTGCGCCTTAGCAAGATAGGTTCCGTCTTTTAACTTCTTATCCGCAATCGCATCTTCTTTTTTACCACCAGTTACAGAACTTTCCACACCTTCCATATAAACAGGTGTTGCCATTCCCTTAAACTGCTCTAAAAATTCTTTTTTTGTTACATTAGAACCAATTCCCTCTGTTTCTTGATTTTCTCCTACATGGACGCCAAGAGTCTGTTTTCCATCTGCAGACAATGCAACATCCACAAGCATTTCTCCACCGTATCCATTTTCCTTTACTGTAAGGACATAGCCTGTAACTTTACCACTCTTATCAGTTACTTTTCCAACACTTTGAATACTATCCGTTTGGGCTACCTGCATATCTTCTACATTGCCTTCTAACTGAATCCCATGATAAACTTCTTCCTCAGTTTTCATCGTGCTTTTTAATCCAAACGCTGCTGTAAAAGCAACCGCTGATACTAATGTAATTCCCACCAATCCTCTTACATGTTCTTTATGCATATAATTTATTTTCTCCTCTATCTCTTTCTTAAGATTTTTGATTGTTAATATTATCACAATGTAATTTTACTGTATAGGGGTATTTCTTGTCAAGAATTTCTTTTCATCTTGTCATAAACTACCAAAATTTTATTTTTTTACACGTATATCCAATATGCCTACACGGTCATTGATTGTCGAATAAATAGAAAAAGCAACCAATCATATAAACCAACTATTTGTGTGAATTATTAAGTTGCTGTTTTTTCACCTTTTATTACTAAATCGACAAGCCAATCTGCATCAAATCCAAATTCCCATGATTGGTATTCACAATCAGGCATATTGCAGTCTTTCTTAAATTTCTCCCATAATTCTTTATCTGTCATATATTTAACCCTCCACAAATTCTAATTTATCACTATGATGCACTATAATTATAACATTATATTTATGCGATACTCTCAATTTAAACGCTTTTTTACAAAAAAAGGCTGCTACACAATTTGCTTCACCATGAGCGATTTGTGCAACAGCCTTTGTTTTCTTTTTGTCTACAACAATTCTTTTCGTCTATGATAATCTAACTGTTGTAAAACATCGTTTTGTCTAAGCCATGGAGAAAACGAATTAGTAATTCCCTTTTCCAGCCATAGCTTCTTCTTGTTTTTTAATCATTTTACGAACCATTTCTCCGCCGATAGAACCAGCCTGAGCAGATGTTAAATCTCCGTTATAACCCTGTTTTAAGTTAACACCTAATTCAGATGCAACTTCCATTTTAAATTTGTTCATAGCTTCTTTTGCCTGTGGTACTTCTACTCTGTTTCTTCCGCTGTTATTATTGTTTGACATAACTGTCACCTCCGAATAAATTTTATTTGATAAACCGTAATTGATTTACCGTGGTCTTAGTATGTGCAGATGTCAAAAACTTATAACTGGAAATTAATAGTAATAAATATCCCCATCTTGTAATCTTAAATGCTTTTTCGAACCTTGAACAACTTGGACTTCATCTCCATATTGAATATCATATTGACATTTTACCGTATGCTCATCAATAAACTCCGTATCGATTCGTTTTCCATTAATATAAATATCCGTAAAGTCCGTATATTCATCTCCTGTAATGGTAATCGTTCCATCATCATTCTTTACTACATCAGAAATCGTAAGTGGCAATGTTCCCATTTGTAAATCTGTCACTTGGAAAGGATTTGTTTGTCCTAAAATATAACTATTTCCATAGAGCATATCATACTCTAATAATTTCATATTATTGATATATCCTTTTTTGCTCTTTTGTCTTTCATAATATTGATGATATCTTGACATAACACCGCTTTGTAATCCCATACGATCAAAAATACGAGAAACTAACTGATAAGCTTGAATGTCTTCGTCTTTCTTTTCCATATCAAAATTGCTCCAAAGAACATATTCGGTTTCAAAAGTAGAACCATTTTCTAATTCTTCATCTGAAAATCCAATACTTGGTAAATGATCTCCATAAATAGCTAAAATAACATCCTCTGGATACTCAGAAAGTGTATCCGTTAACTCTTTTAAAAATTGATCCATCTCATTGATCTCATTAACATAATAAGTGAGCTTATTGGCTCTTTCTTCGTCTTCCATTCCAGAGATTGTAATTTTTGGATCTTCAATAAATTCCGTTACATCCGTTGGATATTCTCCATGTCCTTGTACAGATACAGTAAAAATAAAGTCTTTTTTCTTTGTGCTATCCAACGCCTTTACTATTTCTTTTGTCAATATTTTATCTTTCACCCAACCATTTGGTGTTGGCTCTCGATCGTTCATAAATTCATAGCTTGTAAACGTATCGAATCCTAAATGAGAATAAATAAAATCTCGATCATAGAAAGTGGCACGGTTATTATGAATGGCATGGGTACTATATCCTTGTTTTTTCAAAATATAATTGACCGTTTCAAATGTCTTATTTTTATTTTGTACTAGACTCTTATATGGATATTCCCCTGCTCCAAAGAAATCACGATTCATCTGCGAAAGCACTTCAAACTCCGTATTAATCGTTCCTGCTCCATACGTTGGAACTTTAAAATATCCTGATGTATAGTTCTCTTTTAAATAATTAAAATACGGAAGTGGATTTTCACTAAATGTTAAATTCTTCATATGATTCACATCAAAAAATGACTCTAATTGAAGAATGATGACATTTGGCTTTTTCTTTGCTTCTGTTTCTTCCACAGTGTCGATCTGCTTTTCAATTCCCTTCATCGTTTTTTGATTATAAGATAAAGGTTTTGAAATTCCATTGTCCACTAATGTCACAGCAAAGCAATATGGCACTCCATAAGTCTTATAACTTAAATTCAAGTCTGCAAAGCGCTCTACTAAGCGTCCTGTCTTAATTCCAACCTGATAACAGCCTGTAAAACATACAATAATAATTGCCATACTAAGTAAATTCTTTTTAAAACTTCTTTTTCCTTCATAAGGCGGAACTTTAAAAAATAATAAGATTAAAACCGCCGCTATTAAAGCAATAATTAAAAATGTTGTAATAATTTTTACTTGTGACATATAATTATTCATGACATCAAGACCTGTCTTTGCAAGTTGAACATCTACAAATGTAAACGGCGTATTCCTATATCCTAGAATGACGCCGTTGGTAATGCCGATTGCTCCCCATAAGGTAATGACAATCAAATAGTAGAAAATTCTTCTTTTAAAGAATATTGCAAAAGACCAAGTTAAGAAGATAATGAATACATCAAAGGAAAATGCAAATGGATGTTCCACTGCAAAACGAAGTCCAAGTAAAAGTGAACCTCTGCCACATGCTTCACAAAGAAGCACTAAAAACAATGACATAATCAACCCTATCAAATACACATGATGTTGAATTTTTTGAATAAATTGTCTCATTCTTCCTTTCCTCGTTTCGTTTTATGCTTTTTTATTTTGCTTCTTAACACTATGATACACAATTTTTCTTACCATAGTTTGCCCAATTTTAGACAATCTCATTGATACGAAAATAATGAACGAGCACCTATAAAAAGTGATATAACAATTTTCGACGGATTGCCTCTCGTAGATTATACTCCTATTTACATCATTTTTACACTATTTTTACGAAAAAAATTCTTACAAAAATGAAAGGTTTGCGATAAGTTACAAAATAATTGTCTATTGTACCGCGTTCTTATTAGGTTTTCAAGTGAATTTTTTCTTAACAAGCTCTTACAAACCAATAACAAAAGCAGTTTTTATTGACAAATTTTATCCCACATGCTACTCTAAGGAAGATTCTTACTTTTGCAATTAAAATCTAAATTTTTTAAGCGCCAGAACTTTCTATGAGCGGAAATTTTTTGAAAGTTGACGAGGAGAAGAGTGATCGAAAATTCGGCGGATACTCTTTCGTGTTCTTTGGACGCGTAATATATTGGCAAACCTAGAGGGTGACTTCTAGAACAAATTCAATATAACCAAAGAATTGCATAGTTTGAGAATCATTCGTACTTTGAAAATAACATATGGTAAAGGAGACTTAAATTATGTGTGGAATTATTGGTTACTGCGGTTCAAACGATACCGCTCCTATCTTACTGAATGGACTTTCTAAATTAGAGTATCGAGGCTATGATAGCGCTGGAATCGCTCTACTTCATGAGGGTTCTTCTATCGAAACAATTAAAACGACTGGTAAAGTTCAGGAACTGAGAAACAAAGTGGATTCTCTTTCTCCTACGACTTCCCACTGTGGAATTGGGCATACAAGATGGGCGACTCATGGTAAAGTAACAGATGTCAATGCACATCCTCATACATCAGGTACCGTTACTTTGATCCACAACGGTATCATTGAAAATTATGCAAGCATTGCTGCACGTCTTTCTGAATATGGTCTTTCTCCACGTTCTCAAACGGACTCTGAAATTGCAGCTATGCTCATTTCTCATTTTTATAATGGTGATCCAGTAAAAGCGATTAAAAAAGCAGTAGAACATTTAGAAGGAGCTTATGCTTTTTGTATCCTTTTTTCTGATCAAAAAGATGTTATTTACTGTGTTCGTAACGCAAGCCCACTTGTAGCTGTTCGTGATGAATCAGGCTCTTATATCGCTTCTGATATGACAGCATTAATTGAATACTCCAAAGAATATTTTATTGTTCCAGAACAACACATTGCAAAACTTACAAAAGACGCAATCGAACTTATGGATCTTGATGGAAATGCAGTAGAACCAACAATGCTTGTTGCACCATTTTCTGCATCTTCTGCTCAAAAGAATGGATACGATCATTATATGTTAAAGGAAATCCATGAACAGCCAGAAGCTATCACTACAACCATCCGTTCTCGTTTAAATGGACAACAAATTTCTTTTGTTGAGGATGAAATTCCTGATTCTTTATTTGAAGATTTTTCAAAAATTATTATTACCGCTTGTGGTACTGCTTTCAATGCAGGTCTTGTTGGTAGATCTATTTTTGAACAACTTTTAAGAATTCCTGTATCCGTAGAAACGGCATCTGAATTCCGTTATGGCGATCCTATTCTCGATGAGAAAACATTAGTTATCATTATTTCTCAATCAGGAGAAACAGCGGATTCTTTAGCAGCTTTACGCCTTGCAAAAGAAAGAGGTGCAAAAACACTTTCTATTGTCAACGTAAAAGGTTCTTCTATCGCTATGGAAAGTGACTTCGTTCTCTATACCCATGCAGGACCAGAAATTGCCGTTGCTAGTACAAAAGCCTTTACCGTACAAGTAGCAGCTCTTTACTTACTTTGTGGCAAGGTGGCAGAAGTTCGCAATCTGTTTACAAAAGAACAACAAGAGGATTTCTTAAAGCAGTTATTGCAAATTCCTGAATTGATTAACGAATCCCTTCAGTTAGAACCACAGTTAAAAGAATTATCCAATATACTAACAGATGCCACTGATTCTTTCTTTATCGGACGTGGCGTAGATTATGCACTTTCTTGTGAAGGTTCTTTAAAATTAAAAGAGATTTCTTACATTCACTCTGAGGCTTATATGGCAGGAGAATTAAAACATGGACCGATTTCTCTTATTACCCAACAAGTACCAGTCATTGCAATTTCCACGAAAAAAGAAACATTCCCTAAGATGGTTTCTAATATGCAGGAAGTAAAAGCAAGAGGTGCTAGTGTTTTATTGATTACTGATCAAGAGGAAGATGTTACAGCAGATACTGCTGATTTTGTATTAAAACTTCCAACAGCAAGCACTTTCTTCTCTGTATTTTCTGTTTCTGTTGCAGTACAACTTCTCGCATACTACGCTTCTGTTTCTCGTGATCTTGACGTAGATCAACCAAGAAACTTAGCAAAATCTGTTACAGTAGAATAAAAGAACAACGATAATAACAAAAAGAGGCTGTCACACCGCTAAATATTTTTAGCCAATGTGACAGCCTCTTTTTTATATATTTT
>OBXV01000475.1_pt1 | contig 19871 bp, 19 predicted proteins | sample 1495451 | NCBI WGS metagenome assembly OBXV01 (sample SAMEA2580178, study PRJEB22360) | human gut metagenome | biome: human gut; feature: human-associated habitat; material: faeces | place: Denmark | collected 2008/2010 | reverse complement strand
CCAGATAAGTAAGAGAGTCATGCAGAGGTTTAGGGGGTGTTTTGTGTACTGCGAATTTTACCTGGATGTGTTTTTCGTAGTCAACCTGATTCTGGACTTTCTGGTGCTTTGTCTTACCAATCAGATGCTTCGGGGAACTGCCAACCCCGGGAGAGCATTTTTGGGGGCAGGCATTGGAGCAGCGGGCATGTGTGGAATAGTGGTTACGTTAAACGGTCAGACGGTTTTTCTAATCCTGTTCTATCTGATTCTGGCAGCTATCATGGTATGGACTGGCTGTAAAGTACAGACAGTAAGAAGATTTCTGACAGCAATGAGTTTGTTTCTGGGAGGAAATTTTCTCATGGGCGGGCTTTTGTCAGTCCTGCCCCATCAAATCAGAAAGAGTGTATTTTCCTTTCTGGCAATCACGATTACCGCTTATTGGATGTTATACATAGGCATAAGACTCTGTAAATACTTAAAAGGAAAAGAACTTCCCATTTGTGAGGTCAGGGTGACCTTTCAGGGAAAAGAAATTATGGCAAGGGGACTTTATGATACGGGAAACTGTCTCAGGGATCAGGAGACAGGGAAAGCAGTATCGGTTATGGAGTACAGCAGTTTCTGCAGATTACTGAGCACTGAGCAGCGTGGAGAATTAGAACAGTTTTGCTCTATGAAAACAAAAGAATCAGGGGAGTGGGAGTTTTTACAGGCTTTGCATCCCCGGTTTTTGCTTTATACCAGTGTGGGATGCCGGGCAGGACTTTTGCCGGTGGTCACCGCAGACAGTCTGACTGTGCTGGCACATGGAGCCAGGAAGCACATCACACATGCAGCTATTGGACTTTCCAGGGAAGTGCTTTCCAACAGGGGAAGCTATGAAATGATCATTAGTCCTTCCATTCTGGACAATTAAGGAGGAGCTTTATGAATATGGACGTTTGTGTAAAAAAAGAATCGCAGTTTTCAAGATTTACAGGAATTTTGCTGCCAAGAGGAAACGAAATTCACTATATTGGAGGGGCGGAGGTATTGCCAGCACCGCTGAGCCAGGAAGAAGAGGCAGAAAAATTACAGGAGCTGACAGAACACGGGAGTCAACAGGCAAAATCCTGTCTGATTGAACATAATCTGCGTCTGGTTGTGTATATTGCGAAGAAGTTTGATAATACAGGTGTGGGGGTGGAAGACTTGATTTCCATTGGAACCATTGGATTAATTAAGGCAATTAATACCTTTAATCCTGTGAAAAAAATCAAGCTGGCTACCTATGCTTCCAGATGCATTGAAAATGAGATTTTGATGTATTTAAGAAGGAACAGCAAAACGAAAATGGAAGTTTCTATTGATGAACCGTTAAATGTGGACTGGGATGGGAATGAATTGCTGTTATCTGATATTTTGGGGACAGATGAGGATGTTATTTATAAAGATATTGAAAGTCAGGTAGAGCGGACGCTTCTTGGAAAAGCTATAGAAAAACTGACAAAACGGGAACAGACCATTGTAAGACTGCGGTTTGGAATCAATATGCCGGATGGAAGAGAGAAAACGCAAAAAGAAGTGGCAGACCTTTTAGGAATTTCCCAGTCTTACATATCCAGGCTGGAGAAACGGATTATGAAACGCTTAAAAAAAGAAATTGTGAGATATGAATAATCCATTGACAAATGAGAAAACAGAGTATATGATATTGATATCAAAATGATATCAAATTGATGAGAAGGTACAAAAGAGGAGGTTATGTTATGAACCAGGAAGAAAAGAATGAAGTAAAAAACAAGATTCAGGAAGAAAAAGTGTTGCAGGCAAAGTCAGGATTTGGTATGTTAGTCTTATCGCTTCTTTTGCTGGCAGCAGGTGTGGCAGGTTTTGGGTTTGGCATCTATCAGATAGACCAAGGGGGAAACCTTTCAGGCGGTATACTTTTGTTTGCCGGAACTGTTCTTGTGATAGTCGGCGGTATTCTGTGCTGCGGTCTTAAAGTGCTGAATCCCAAGGAAGCTATTGTGCTGGCACTGTTTGGTAATTATTACGGAACTTTGAAAAAAGAAGGATTTTTCTGGGTAAATCCTTTTGTAACTGCTATTAATCCTGTTTTCAAAATCAGTGCAGATGGCAAAGGAACAAACCGGAAAGTTTCTTTAAAGACCATGACACTGGATAATAAGAAACAGAAAGTGAATGACCAGATGGGAAATCCGGTGGAAATTGGTGCAGTGGCTATCTGGAGGGTGGTAAATCCTACCAAGGCAGTTATTAATGTGGAGAATTATAAGGAATATCTTTCCATTCAGTGTGATTCCATTATCCGAAATACAGCCAGGAAATATCCTTATGATGTTACAGACGGTGGAGATGAGAAAACACTGAGAGGCAGCAGCCAGGAAATTGCAGATATTATGTGTGCAGAACTTCAGGAAAAGGTGAAAAATGCAGGAATTCAAATCCAGGAAGTCCGCATTACTCATCTGGCGTATGCACCGGAAATTGCATCTGCAATGCTTCAGAGACAGCAGGCGGCGGCATTGATTGATGCAAGACAGAAAATTGTAGAAGGTGCTGTTGGTATGGTAGAAATGGCGCTGGAAAAATTAAGTGAGAACGAAATAGTAGAATTGGATGAAGAGAGAAAGGCCGCCATGGTCAGCAATCTGCTGGTAGTGCTCTGCGGAAACAAAGACGCACAGCCTATTGTAAACAGCGGCAGTCTCTATTAAAAAATACGGTAAGGTGGTGACACATTCTGGAAAACGAAAGCAAGAATAAGGGAAAAGAAAAAGCAAAAAAGCAAGTACCGTTGAGACTGTCGGCTGCCCTGTGGAATGAAATTGCCCAGTGGGCAGAGGACGATTTCCGTTCCATGAACGGACAGATTGAATATCTGCTGACAGAATGTGTGAAATATCGGAAAAAGCACAGGAAGAAGGAGGAAGAATAAGTTAAAAGAGAGTTGCTGCATTGGGCAGCAGCTCTTTTTTAAAGGTTGAATTCTTTAAATAATTTTTGCTGATAAAGTTTGTCAGTGACTGATTTTAAAATGTCATCTATTCGTCCAAGATTGATAAGCTTCTGATTTAGTTCATTTACGCGGTTTTCACCTTGCACAGCTCCGATTGCTTTTCCCTTTAACATTTGGGCTTCCAGCTCATCTTTCATTAACTCTTCTAATGCTTTACACATAGCATCACCTTCCTTCTCAAATAGTTTCTGATTTGCTTTTACAATAATATCCATTACGGATTCGTAAAGTGTATCTTTTTTGTGTTTTTTATATTCACTAAGCAGGGTCTTGCACTTCTTCTATGTTTTTTAAATGATTGGTTAGATTTCCAAGCCACAGATTTTCTTTTTTAGATAGTTTTGAGGTTACGATAATCTGAATAGGGAGAGGTGCCCCAATTATATAATAGATTCCTGATTCTATTTCTTTGCTCTGATAATTATGTGTTTTTTGCAGATGTCGGATTAATTTCCTGGGATAAGACTCCTTTTTAATCAAAACATCTATTTGCATGGGCTTTGTTCCAAGTAAATGCTCTGGAGTAAAGGTTAAATAATCCGCTTCTTCTCCGAATTCAATTTGTATTCCTGCAACAAAAGCTGGATGCCACTGTAGATTGGTCTTGGCATTCTGGCAAAGGGCAGCGTTGTCCTTTTTTTTCTTTATCTGTTTTTCATTCATTTAGAACCTCCTTTATTTGGTTTTCAGAGATTCCGGTTTTTCGGAATCTCCAGCTTCTTACGGGAAAGGCTTGAATTTTCCGAAATAAGAATTGAAAATAGATTGGTTGAGCCAATAGATAATAAGAAAATAATGCTTTTTCTTTATTCTATCACAGGATTTATGAAAAAGAAAGATTTTTTTTCTTGATTTTGCATAGAGATTTGGAAAATAAAAATCTCCTATACAGTTCAAAAGTTGAAAACACAGAATTGTATGGGAGACTTTAAAGTTTTTATTTCATACACTGGCAGATTTCTTCCTTGACCTGGAGTACAATGTGTGCCAGTTCTTCTATACGCTCATCTGACATTCTGGCTATGGGAGCCGAAATAGAGAATGCATATTTGGGGCGTCCTTTGTAGTCAGGAACACTCACTGCAATACAGCGGACACCCAGTTCATTTTCTTCATCATCTAAAGCATATCCTTTTGCACGCACCTCTTTTATTTTTTCTGAAAATTGGGTATAATCTACAATAGTATGAGGCGTTAATTTTTCAATGGAGCTATCTTCCCAGATTGCCTGTACCTGGGAGGCTGGCATGTCTGCCATCATGGCTTTGCCAACGCCGGAGCAGTAAAGAGGAATGCGGCTTCCAACCTTGGATACCATGCGAATGGAATTCTGATGAGATTCCTCTTTATAAATGTACACAGCTTCCAGCCCGTCCAGTTGGACAAAATGTACCGTTTCTCCGGTTTCTTCAGAAAGCTTTTTCAGACAGGGGCGAACCGTATCCAGAATATCAATGTGGCTTAAAAGTTTATTGGAAAGACCAAGCAGCTTAAAGGAGAGAGAATATTTTCCGGTTTCGCTGTCCTGCTTCACATATTCCATATACATCAAAGAGCTTAGCAGCCGGTGAACCGTACTTTTGTTTAAATCCAGATGGCTGCACAGCTCGGCCAAAGTTACCGGTCCGGTTTCAGCCAGTTGTTCCATTACAAGAAACAGGCGGTCTGCAACCTGGATGGGATTTTTGTTTTCCATAATACTTCTCCTTCTTTCACGTTCATATAGGCATGATTGTAGCACGTTCCAAAGAAGGTGGCAACCAGAAATATGGAACAGAAAATTCAACAGAAAAATTTTTACTTTCTCTTGACATTTAAGAATGCAGTAGTATAATGCAAATAAAGGATATCATATTGCGAAATAACGTTTCATAATGTGAAACGAAGATAAAATAAAGGAGGACGTAGCAAATGAGTACAGTAGCAGAGAAAATTGCAGGATTTGGAGTAGTACCGGTTGTTGTTTTAGAGGATGTTAAGGATGCAGCACCTCTGGCAAAAGCATTAGTAGAGGGAGGACTTCCATGTGCAGAAGTAACTTTCCGTACTGCAGCCGCTGAGGAATCCATTCGTGTAATGACCACAGAATATCCGGATATGTTTGTAGGCGCTGGTACCGTTCTTACTATTGAACAGGTTGACCGCGCAGTAGCAGCAGGAGCAAAATTCATTGTAAGCCCTGGATTTGACCCTGAAATCGTAGATTACTGTCTGGAAAAAGAGATTCCGGTATTCCCAGGATGCATTACACCATCCGAAGTTGCACAGGCTGTTAAGAGAGGATTAAAAGTAGTAAAATTCTTCCCGGCAGAGCAGTTCGGCGGCGTAGCTACTATTAAAGCTATGGCAGCACCTTATGTTGGGCTGAAGTTCATGCCTACAGGCGGTGTAAGCGCTAAAAATCTGGAAAGCTATTTAAGCTGCGACAAAATCATTGCCTGCGGCGGAAGCTGGATGGTAAAAGGCGATTTAGTAAAAGCCGGAAAATTTGATGAAATCAAAACTCTTACAGAAGAAGCTGTAAAATTAGCTGCTTCTATCAGAAATAAATAAGAAAACACAAAGATTAAGAGGAGAAAGAACAATGGCAAAGAAAGTTATTACATTTGGTGAAATTATGTTAAGACTGGCTCCGGAAGGATATTATCGTTTCGTGCAGGCTGATACCTTTGGAGCAACCTACGGCGGCGGAGAAGCAAACGTAGCTGTATCTTTAGCAAACTACGGTTTTGATGCAAAATTTGTTACAAAACTTCCAAAACACGAAATTGGACAGGCTGCAATCAACTCCCTGAGAAAATACGGTGTTGATACAACTGATATTGTTCGTGGTGGTGACCGTGTAGGTATCTACTTCCTGGAAAAAGGTGCTTCCCAGAGACCATCCAAAGTTATCTATGACCGTGCAGGATCTTCTATCGCAACAGCTTCCAGAGAAGACTTTGACTGGAAAAACATTTTCGATGGTGCTGAATGGTTCCATTTCACAGGTATCACACCAGCATTAAATGATGAAGTAGCTGCTATCTGCCTGGATGCTTGTAAAGCTGCAAAAGAAGCAGGTCTTACTATTTCCTGTGACTTAAACTACAGAAACAAACTGTGGTCCAAAGAAAAAGCAGGACAGGTTATGGGCGAAATCTGCAAATATGTAGACGTATGTATTGCAAACGAAGAAGATGCTGCTGACGTATTCGGAATCAAAGCTGCAAACACAGACGTTACTACAGGTACTGTAAACCATGAAGGATACAAAGATGTTGCAAAACAGTTAGCTGACCGTTTCGGATTCCAGAAAGTTGCTATTACTCTTCGTGAATCTTTATCTGCAAATGATAACAACTGGTCTGCTATGTTATATGACGGAACTGACTACTACTTCAGCAAAAAATACAAAATGCACATTGTTGACCGTGTAGGTGGCGGTGACTCCTTTGGTGGTGGATTAATCTGTGCATGCTTAAACGGATATGATGCTCAGTCTACGATTGAATTTGCAGTAGCTGCATCCTGCCTGAAACATTCTATTGAAGGGGACTTTAATATGGTTTCCATGGACGAAGTTTCTAAACTGGCAGGTGGAGATGGTTCAGGCCGTGTTCAGAGATAATATGTTGTAAATGCCAACCCTTATTGCCATTAGGGAACATTTTCATACATGGGACCCCAGATGGGTCCCGCATTCCTTCCAAATTTAAAATAAAAAATAGTGTTGAAAAACCCTCTGGATTCATAGGATACTATAAGACTAGAAATCCAGGGGGTTTTTATGCGTGTCTGTGAGCTTCGGCAAAAGGAAGTGGTGAATATTTGTTCCTGCAGGACTTTGGGATGTCCTCTGGACATAGAATTTAACTGCAAAACAGGGTGTGTGGAAGCCCTGATTGTTCCGGTTCCGGGAAAAGTGTGCGGCTTGTTTGGCCCGGCAGCAGAATATGTGATTCCCTTTTCCTGTATTCGCCAAATTGGGGAGGACATTATTCTGGTGGAAATCCAGGAGGACCGGTGTATAAAAAAAGAATAAGAACAACTTGTGAATACATGCGTACAAGTTGTACAATGAAAGTACAAGGAGGATAACATGAATCAGGAAAACGGAAAAACAAAGTATTATATCCTCGTGGAAGAAATCAAGGATTCTATTTTAAGCGGAAGAGTAAAAGCAGGAGAAAAACTGCCTTCGGAAAATGAGCTTTCTGCAAAATATCAGATTAGCAGACATACGGTTCGCAAAGCCTTATCCATTCTGGCACAGGAAGGCTACATTGTGGCTGAACATGGCAGGGGAACTTTTTGCTCAGAGCGCATGTGCCATTTAAAGCAGTCCAAAAATATTGCAGTGATTACCACCTATATTTCAGATTATATTTTTCCCAGGCTCATACAGGGAATGGATAAGGTGCTCACAGCCAACGGATATAGCATTATTTTGAAAAATACAGCCAACAGCCGAAGCATGGAGGCAAAGGTGTTAGAAGATATTCTGACTAAGGATATTGACGGGCTGATTATTGAGCCAAGCAAAAGCCAGATTCTGTGCAGACATATGAACTTGTATGGTCTTTTGGATGAGTACCAGATTCCTTATGTGTTTATTCAGGGTGTGTATTCCCAGATGCAGGAGAAACCCCATATTCTTATGGATGACTGCCAGGGAGGTTACCTGGTGACACGTTATCTTCTGGACATGGGACACCAGAATCTTATAGGAATGTTTAAGGCAGATGATTTCCAGGGGAAAGAGCGGCACAAGGGCTATGTGAAAGCCTTGCAGGAAGCCGGTTTTTCTTATGACCCGGACCGGGTGGTGTGGTTTCACACAGAGGACCGGAAGCGCAAGCCAGCGTTGGCAGTGAAGCAGATTTTGGAGCAGGGCATGAAAGTGGATGGGATTGTATGTTATAATGACCAGATTGCAGTGGATGTAATCCGGGCTTTAAAAGAATTGGGAAAAAGGGTGCCCGAAGATATTTCTGTTACAGGGTATGACAATTCTTTTATGGCAGCGGGAGATTTGAAGCTTACAACTATTGCTCATCCCCAGGAAAAGCTGGGAGAAATGGCAGCAGAACTGCTGTTGGAAAAAATCAGGGAGATACCGGAAGAAAAAAGTCAGATACCAAGACTGATTCAGCCGGAATTCATAAAGGGAAATTCTGTTATCAGAAGAAACCAGGAAATCAAAAAGGAAAAACAGGAGGAACAAAGGAAATGTTAGAAGAACTGAAAAAAGCAGTGTATGAGGCAAATATGCTTCTGCCAAAATATGGACTGGTAACCTTTACATGGGGAAATGTAAGCCAGATTGATCGGGAGACCGGATATTTTGCCATTAAACCAAGCGGTGTGGATTATGATAAGCTGACGCCGGAAGATATGGTTATCATGGACCTGGAAGGAAATAAAATTGAAGGAAAATACAATCCTTCTTCCGATACCCCTACCCATATAGAATTGTATAAAGCCTTTCCCAATATTGGGGGCGTGGTACATACTCATTCTTCCTGGGCAACCAGTTGGGCGCAGGCGGGAAGAGGAATTCCCTGTTATGGAACTACCCATGCGGATTATATGTACGGAGAAATTCCCTGTGTGAGATGTCTTACCAAAGACGAAATTGAAGGAGCTTATGAGAAAAATACAGGACTTCTCATTGCAGAATATTTCAAAGACAAAGATTACGAAGCAGTTCCGGCAGTTTTGTGCAAAAATCATGGACCATTTACCTGGGGTAAGGACGGACATGAGGCAGTACATAATGCTGTGGTATTAGAAGAGGTGGCAAAAATGGCTGCCCGCTGTGAGAAAATCAACCCACAGGTGCAGCCAGCGCCCCAGGAATTACAGGATAAGCATTATTTTAGGAAACATGGGGCAAATGCTTATTATGGACAGAAAGTGGAGTAAAGAAAATTAAAATCCATCAAATTCTTCGGGTTCCTCATTAAGTGGAGGAACCCGTTTGCATCTGATAAAGAAATAAATCACAGAGCCAAACAGCAGTCCCAGAAAGCATACGGTGGACAACCAGCCCATACATTTTTCCTGTATGGTACAGTAATTAATATAAGAAAAATTCAGCAGAATAACAAATTTTGAGAATACCAGAAGATTTTTCACATTCCGGTAGATCCAGTTTTTGTTATAGGCTGTGACCGGACCCGGAACATTCCAGATACCGGGAAAATAGGTGGTTGCAGTTAAAAGCAGATAGAGCAGAAGACTCATAACAGGCATAAGCCAGATGTTTCCCTTGCCTCCCCATCCGTCTGCCTCTCCCATGAAATTAAAATGCGTGGCAATGGTCTGGGGAAGAGAAGGCCATTTGATGGCAGTGTAGAGAAACATTCCCAGGAGCAAAAGGAGAGAAAAAAGATTCATGATTTTATGAAATCTGGTATTTGGCAGTTTCCATTCTTGTGACATAGGGGTCACTCCTTTCTACAACTTGTTTTTCTTTAAGCATATTATAACAGCAGGAAGAGCATACTTCTATAAAAATGGATAAAAGACAGAAAATGAAGAATAAAAGAAATGGAAATGAAAAGTGGATGAAAAAAGTACAGAATTAATTGCAATTTATAGCATTCTCTGTGTATAATGAGGAAAACAAGTAAGAAAGTGAGGAAATGCTCATGGAATTATGGATTGGAATCCTGCTTCCTTTTTTGGGAACTGCTCTTGGAGCAGGATGCGTATTTTTCCTGAGACGGGAAATAAAACCTTTGGTTCAGAAGGGGCTTTTGGGCTTTGCTTCCGGGGTTATGGTGGCTGCTTCGGTGTGGTCACTTCTTATACCGGCTATGGATATGTCTGAAACTATGGGAAAGTTTGCTTTTATACCTGCAGCAGCGGGATTTTTGCTGGGAATTTTATTTCTGCTTGGCATGGACCGTCTGGTTCCCCATTTACATCTGGGAGAGGATAAGCCAGAGGGAAAGAAAAGCAGTCTGAAGAAAACTACCATGCTGGTGCTGGCAGTGACCCTTCATAACATTCCGGAAGGGATGGCAGTTGGTGTGGTGTTTGCTGGTATGATGGCAGAGAATACGGAGATTACCCTGGCAGCAGCCATGGCGCTGTCCCTGGGAATTGCTATTCAGAATTTTCCGGAGGGAGCTGTGATTTCCCTGCCTTTAAGAAGCGAAGAGGGTATGGGAAAAGGAAGGGCATTTTTCTATGGTGTAGGCTCTGGTATTGTGGAACCTGTGGCCGCTTTTGTGACCATTTTATTATTTTCTCTGATTCAGCCTGTGCTGCCTTATCTGTTGGCATTTGCAGCGGGAGCCATGATTTATGTGGTAGTGGAGGAACTGATTCCGGAGGCCAGCCAGGGAGAACACAGCAATATAGGAACCATAGGGTTTGCAGCAGGATTTGTGTTAATGATGATTTTGGATGTGGCTCTGGGATAAATTGGAGTAAAATAGGAGAGAAAAGCACTTGCTTTTCTCTTTTTTTTGTGTTACAGTAAGTTTATAAAAATAATACCCCCCTGGGGTGTAGGGAGAAGATAAGATGAAAGCAGATAAACAGAAAGTGAACAGGCTTTTAAAGACAGCCAGAGGACAAATAGACGGGATTTTGAGAATGGTAGAGGAAGACCGTTATTGTATGGAAATTTCCCAGCAGCTTATGGCGACAGAGGCTATTTTAAACAAGGCGAACAAGGAAATTTTGACCGCGCATTTAAAAAGCTGCGTGACCAATGCCAGGACAGATGCAGAGAGGGAAGAAAAGGTGGATGAACTGGTGGACATGCTGGGCAAGATATTATAACAGGAGGCAAGTGGATGAAGGAAAAATTTGATGTAACAGGAATGACCTGTTCTGCCTGCTCCTCTAGAGTGGAGAAATGCGTGAGCAAGCTGGAAGGCGTGGAAGAGGTTACGGTGAATCTCCTCACCAATAGTATGCAGGTGAAATATGATGAAAATGTTTTAGAGGAACAGGGAATCATAGATGCAGTGGTACATGCGGGCTATGGAGCAAGTCCTGCCAGGGAGAGCAGTGGATTTGCCGGAGGTTCGAAAGGAACGGCTGTTGGACAGGCACAGAGACAACAGGGAGAGAACGGAAAAAATCCGGTGCAGGAGCATCTGGAATACATGAAGAAGCGGACTTTCTGGTCTTTTGTGTTTCTGATTCCCCTGATGTATGTGTCCATGGGACATATGATAGGCGCGCCACTTCCCGGATTTTTGCATGGAACGGTAAATGCAGTGGCTTTTGCTATGACTCAGTTTTTGCTGTGTCTTCCAGTGTTGTATATTAACCGTGGGTATTTTACAAAAGGCTTCAGTACTCTCCTCCATGGAGCGCCAAATATGGATACACTCATCGCTGTGGGGTCAGCTGCTTCCCTGGTTTATGGCATCTTTGCCATTTACCGTATGGGATACGGCTTAGGTGTGCAGGATATGGAACTGGTGGAGCGGTATCTCCATGATCTGTATTTTGAATCTGCTGTAATGATTCTGGCATTGATTAATATTGGAAAATATCTGGAAGCCCGGTCAAAGGGGAAAACCAGCCAGGCCATTGAAAAACTAATGGATATGGCGCCCAAAACAGCTTTTGTGGAACGGGACGGCATGGTGCTGGAGATTCCGGCAGAGGAAATTTTGCCGGGAGATGTGCTGCAGGTAAAACCGGGAAGCAGCGTTCCGGCAGATGGTGTGATTCTGGAAGGAAGCACCAGTGTGGACCAGGCTGCTATTACAGGAGAGAGCATTCCGGTTCAGAAAAATCCGGGAGATTCTGTCATTGCGGCAACTATGAATAAAGCAGGATTTTTCCGCATGAAAGCTATGAAGGTAGGAAAGAATACCACCTTTGCCCAGATTATCCGTTTGGTGGAGGATGCCAGCGCCAGCAAGGCGCCTATTGCCAAAATGGCGGATAAGATTGCAGGAGTCTTTGTGCCTGTGGTTATGGCCAGTGCTCTGATAACAGGAATTGCATGGGTCATAGCCGGAGCTGAGTTTGAATTTGCTTTATCCTGCGCCATTTCCGTATTGGTAATTTCCTGCCCCTGCGCTCTGGGGCTGGCTACTCCGGTTGCCATTATGGTGGGAACAGGCAAAGGTGCGGAGAATGGAATTTTGATTAAATCAGGGGAAGCTCTGGAGGTGACCCATAATATTCAGAGTGTGGTACTGGATAAGACCGGAACCATTACCCAGGGAACTCCGGAAGTTACGGATATTCAGGCTTTTGGTATGGAGAAACAGGAACTTTTAAAAATAGCAGGCGCTTTGGAGAAAAAAAGTGAGCATTCCCTGGCAGAAGCAGTGCTGAAAAAAGCAGAAGAAGAGGGGATTTTGCTGCCGGAGGTACAGGAGTTTCAGGCAGTGCCGGGAAAAGGAATCCAGGGAAAAATCCAGGGCATCCAGTATTATGCCGGAAATTTGAAATTTATGGAAGAACGGCAGATTGACACCAGTAAGGTAGAGAAACAGGTTGAGAGACTGGCAGAAGAGGGAAAAACACCTCTGATTTTTGCCACAGAGGAGCAGGTTCTTGGAATTCTGGCAGCCGCGGATTTGGTAAAACCTACCAGCGCCCAGGCAATCCGGGAGTTGAAAAAACTTGGAATACAGGTTATTATGCTTACAGGTGATAATGAAAGAACTGCAAAAGCCATTCAGAAACAGCTTGACCTTGATACCGTCATTGCAGAGGTGCTTCCCCAGGATAAAGAGCGGGAGGTTGCAAAACTTCAGGCAGAGGGAAAAACCGTTGCCATGGTAGGAGATGGGGTGAATGATGCCCCGGCTCTTGCAAGAGCAGATGTGGGAATTGCTATTGGAGCAGGAACCGATGTGGCTATTGAAAGCGCTGATATTGTGTTAATGAAAAACGATTTGCTGGATGTGGTGACAGCAGTGGGCCTTAGCAAGGCGGTGATCCGGAATATCAAGGAAAACCTGTTTTGGGCATTTTTCTATAATGCCTGTGGTATTCCTCTTGCAGCAGGACTTTTGTACCCTGTGTTTGGATTGAAATTAAGCCCCATGTTTGGAGCAGCGGCCATGAGTCTCAGCAGTCTTTTTGTGGTAAGCAATGCCCTTCGGCTCAGGTTTTTCCATGTATTGAAAAAGCCGGAGGTTATGACAAGGGAAGAGGCTGTTTCAGATAAAAACGTAGTGAATAAGGAGGAAATGAACATGTATACTATGAAAATTGAAGGAATGATGTGCCCACACTGCCAGGCAGCAGTAACAAAAGCTCTTAACGCCCTGGAAGGTGTAAAGGCAGAGGTAAATCTGGAAAAGAAGGAAGCCTATGTGGAAGCAGGGGCAAATGTTTCAAAAGAAGAGTTAGCTAAAGCAGTAACAGAAGCAGGATATGAAGTCCTTTCTGTAGAATAAGGAAAAGGAGAAAAGCAGATGATTCGGGTAGGAATGGGATATGATGTACACAAATTAACAGAAGACAGAGACCTGATTTTAGGCGGTGTGAAGATTCCCTGGGAAAAAGGACTTCTGGGTCATTCCGATGCAGATGTGGTGGTACACGCTATTATGGATGCCCTTCTTGGCGCAGCGGCCCTTCGGGATATTGGAAGACATTTTCCAGATACAGACCCACAGTACAAAGGCATCTCCAGTATCAAGCTGCTGCAGCATGTGGGAAAACTTTTAGAGGAACATATGTATGTGATTAACAACATTGACGCTACCATTATTGCCCAGAAACCAAAACTTCTTCCCTATATTGATACCATGATTGAAAATGTGGCAAAAGCCCTTCATCTGGAAGTAGATCAAGTGAATATCAAGGCAACTACAGAAGAAGGACTGGGCTTTACAGGAAGCATGGAAGGGATTTCCGCTCAGGCTATCTGCGCTCTGACCCATGTACAGGATTTCATGGGAGATGACAGAAGCGGGAGAGGCTGCCCGGGATGCTGCGGACAGAAGTAAAGCGGTTCTGTCAGTGCTGGCGGGATTTTCGGTATTCCCTTGGAGTGCAGTGTTCAAATTCCTGAAAACAGCGGTTAAAGGTACGCAGATTGTTGTACCCGCAGGAAAAGGCAATGCTGCTAATGGAATCACCGGTGCTTCCCAGAAGATAGGCTGCATAGTTAATGCGGTGCTGGTTTAAAAGGTCTGTAAAGGATAAGTGCAGGGTACTGTTGATATACCGGGACAGATACAGGCGGTTATAACCAAGGAAAGAAGCCAGATCCTGAAGGGTAAGGGATTCCAGATAGTGCTCCTGGATGTAAGTTAAAATCTGGTGCAGCAGATCCGAACGCCGGGCTGTCTGGGGAATCAGGACAGATTCCTCAAGAAGACGGGCAGCAATGTAATAGAGATAAGCTTTGCTGTAAAGGGGCCTGGTATTGTCCAGAAATAAATATTGTTTCATATGATGGAAAACCGGTTCTTCCAGGCGGAAAACCGGTTTTTCTAATGCCTGTTTTGCTGTGCGTTTATAAAATTCCTGGATATAATCCGGAGAAAAGACGCTGATATAACATTCTGCATGGTTTTCGTTTCTGTAGGAATGGATTTCATAAGGCAGAATTAAGATGAAATCTCCTGGATTCATGGGAAAATGTCGGTTATCCACAAAGGCAGTCAAATTGCCTTTTACCACATAGAGCAATTCATAACTTCTGTGAAGGTGGGCGAAATGAGAGAAGCCTTCAATATGATACAGCGCCATTTCCTGTGGTTCTCCAAAATGATAATCTTCGTATACAAGCATGATTCCGATTCCCTCCAAAGGTAAAGATTTGTCCATTATTATACAAGCTGTGCAGAGAATGTACAAGATGAAATCTTGCTTTTCTTTTCCGGCAAGGCTATAATGAGAGACAGATTTATGAAACACATAAGAGAATAAGGAGAAGAGAACATGAGTATATTAAATGTGCAGAACCTTTCCCATGGTTTTGGAGACCGGGCAATTTTCCAGGATGTGTCTTTCCGTCTGCTGAAAGGAGAACATATTGGGCTGGTGGGAGCCAACGGAGAAGGAAAATCCACGTTTATGAATATTATTACCGGAAAACTGATGCCTGATGAAGGAAAGATTGAGTGGGCAAAAAATGTGCGGGTGGGCTACCTGGACCAGCATACAGTGCTGGAAAAGGGCATGACTATTCGTGACGTGCTGAAATCTGCTTTTGCCTGGCTGTTTGAAATGGAGGAGCAGATGAATGGCATCTGTGACAAAATGGGGGAGGCTTCCCCGGAAGAACTGGAATCCATGATGGAAGAGCTTGGAACCATTCAGGATATGCTTACCATGCATGATTTTTATATTATTGATTCCAAGGTGGAAGAGGTGGCAAGAGCCTTAGGCCTTACTGCCATTGGTCTGGATAAAGATGTAACCGATTTAAGCGGTGGACAGAGGACGAAAATTCTTCTGGGCAAGCTGCTTTTGGAAAAGCCGGATATTCTGCTTTTGGATGAGCCTACCAACTATCTGGATGTGGAGCACATTGAATGGCTGAAACGGTATCTCCAGGAATATGAGAATGCCTTTATTCTGATTTCTCATGATATTCCGTTTTTGAATAGTGTGGTGAATCTGATTTATCACATGGATAACCAGGAATTAAACCGGTATGTGGGAGATTATGACCACTTCCAGGAGGTTTATGCAGTGAAGAAAGCACAGCTTGAGGCAGCTTATAACAGGCAGCAGCAGGAAATCAGTGAACTGAAGGATTTTGTAGCAAGAAATAAAGCAAGAGTTGCCACCAGAAATATGGCTATGTCCAGACAGAAAAAACTGGACAAAATGGATGTAATAGAACTGGCAAAAGAAAAACCGAAGCCGGAGTTTCATTTTAAAACAGCCAGAACACCAAGCCGTTTTGTGGTGGAGACAGAAGATTTGGTCATTGGATATGAAGAACCGTTATCAAAGCCTCTGGCTTTTCGGGTGGAGCGTGGAGATAAAATTGTGCTTACTGGCGCCAATGGAATTGGAAAAACCACCCTTCTGAAAAGTATTCTGGGTCTGATTCAGCCGATTTCCGGCAAGGTGCAGTTGGGAGATTATTTGGAAATCGGTTATTTTGAGCAGGAAATGGCGCCGGGAAATAAAAATACCTGTATTCAGGAAATATGGGATGTTTTTCCTTCTTATACCCAGTATGAGGTGCGGGCAGCCCTGGCTAAATGCGGACTGACCACCAAGCACATAGAAAGTCTGGTAAGAGTGTTAAGCGGTGGTGAGCAGGCCAAGGTTCGCCTGTGTAAGATTCTGAATACGGAAACCAATGTTTTGATTTTGGATGAGCCCACCAACCATCTGGATGTGGAGGCAAAAGAGGAACTGAGGCGCGCCTTGCAGGAATACAAAGGTACCTTTCTCATGGTCTGCCATGAGCCGGAATTTTATGACGGACTGGCAACCCAGGTATGGGATTGTTCCACATGGAGCACCAAAATCTGAGAAAATGCTTTAGTACAGAATAGTAAATGAAATGAATAAAAATAAAAGTTTCAAAAAGATTTTATAAAAATGGGTAATATGAGATATAATCAAAAAATATGCAAGAAATAAAAAATAAACTTGCAAAATGGAAAAGATGGCTTTATAATACAAAACATAAAAAATAAAACATGTAAAAAATCTTTCAACAGGAGGAACGGTCATGTCATATGTAGATGAGGTTATTGAAGCAGTAGTGAAAAAAAATCCAGGAGAGGCTGAATTTCATCAGGCAGTAAAAGAAGTTCTGGATTCTTTAAGACCAGTTGTTGAAGCAAACGAAGAAAAGTACCGCAGAGAAGCTCTTTTAGAACGTCTGGTTGAGCCGGAGCGCATTATTATGTTCCGCGTTCCGTGGGTAGATGACGAAGGAAAAGTGCAGGTAAATAAAGGCTACCGTGTGCAGTTTAACAGTGCAATCGGACCATATAAGGGTGGTTTAAGACTTCATCCTTCTGTAAATCTGAGCATCATCAAATTCCTGGGATTTGAGCAGATTTTCAAGAACTCACTGACCGGTCTTCCAATCGGAGGCGGCAAGGGCGGTTCTGATTTTGACCCGAAAGGAAAATCAGATCGTGAAGTTATGGCATTTTGCCAGAGCTTTATGACAGAATTATATCGTCACATTGGGGCAGATACAGACGTACCAGCCGGAGATATTGGCGTAGGCGCAAGAGAGATTGGATTCCTGTTTGGACAGTATAAGAGAATTCGTGACGTTTATGAAGGCGTACTTACAGGAAAAGGTCTTACTTATGGAGGTTCTCTGGTAAGAACACAGGCTACAGGATATGGACTTTTATATTTAACAGAAGAATTATTAAAGCTCAATGGAAAAGAACTGGCAGGCAAAACAGTTGCAGTATCAGGAGCCGGAAATGTGGCAATTTATGCCATTGAAAAAGCATATCAGTTAGGCGCAAAACCAGTAACCTGTACAGATTCTACAGGCTGGGTATATGATCCGGAAGGTATCGATTTGGCTGCATTAAAAGAAATCAAGGAAGTGAAACGTGCCCGTCTGTCTGAGTATACCAAATACAGACCAAATGCACAGTATCATGAAGGTAAAGGCGTATGGAGTACCAAATGTGATGTTGCCCTGCCATGCGCTACCCAGAATGAACTTACTCTGGATGATGCAAAACTATTGGTAGAGAATGGCTGCTTTGCAGTATGTGAAGGTGCAAATATGCCTACAACTCTGGAAGCTACCAAGTATCTGCAGGACAACGGCATCATCTTCGCACCGGGAAAAGCTGCCAATGCAGGCGGTGTGGCTACATCTGCTCTGGAAATGTCCCAGAACAGTGAGCGTTTAAGCTGGAGCTTTGAGGAAGTAGATGCAAAACTCCAGGGCATCATGGTAAATATCTGCCACAACATGGTGGATGCTGCCAAGAAATACGGATTTGAAGGCAACTATGTGGTAGGAGCCAATGCTGCGGGATTTGAGAAAGTAGCAGAAGCTATGCTGGCACAGGGCGTTTGCTAAAAAACAGAAAATAGAGAAAAGAAATTGGCTCTCACAGGAAACCAGGGTGGTTTTCTGTGGGAGTTTTTGTGTTTACTTTGCTTTCGGGAGATAAAATTAAGCTGTGATGAATGAGAACCATGTGATAAAATGAAATTAGAAATGTAGAATATATGGAAAACACAAGTTTTCAGGAGGATTGTCTGCTTGAAGATAAGGAGGGATTTATACGGAAAAATTTTTATTATTCTTACTACTTGTTTTCGTTTTTGGTGCAATAGAAAAACATTTTGCTATCAATACAAATCCTAAATTAGTAAAAGCAGTAGCAGTTGTTTCATTGATTTTCGGAGTAATAATACTGATCATTATGATTGTTATGTTTATGAGTACTATTTTGTAAGGATGAAGTTCCCAAAAAGGATGGGGAGGACAACTTTAATAGAAATACGGAAACACCATATGCGGTTCTTGAGGATGGAATGGTAGTGGCTCCGCTGATAAAATTACAAACGCTATCAATGCTTTCCATTGATGCCGGCACAACATTTTTCGGATGAAAGTATTGATTTTTCAAGGCATAACACACCAAACGGTGTAGGAAGTCTGAGTTTAAGAAATTTGAATTTCAAAGCACAACACCGTTTCTTTTACCTGAAAATTCGCAGGAATGGTGGGGAGGCTAGCTGTTTCGTTGCAGCCCCCCTTTACATATTGTGTAATCTTAGTCCTGCCAATACTTTTCAATATAATTCCAGGCATCTTGTTCAGAAAGGGAAAATCCATTTTGTATTTTTTTTAAGGTCTGTTCTTTAGAAAGCTGAAATTCCGCACAGGTCTTAATGAGTTCACAGATGCCAGCTTGTATGCCGGTCTCTAATCCTTTCTGCAGACCCTCTTGTACGCCGGCCTCATGTCCCTTTTTCCAGGAATCTTCTTTCAGAAAATCCCGAAATTCATTTTCGTCGTATTCTGTTAAAATCAAGTCTATGACCTCCGCTCTGTTTTTACGAAGTATATCAGACAGAATGCCTTTCAGAATACATTCATTCACTGCATTTTCTACGGCTGATTCAAGAGAAAGACCCGATGCAATCTGGCAGCGTATAGCATGGATAAACTGGGCATATTCTTTTAGAGTTTTACACTTTTCCATTAGTTCCCGGTTGTGCCCCAGATTGATATTCAGCATGAAAGCAGTACATTCTAATGCAGGAGTTTGCGATTGGCTTTTTTGAAGAAACAGGTCACTCAATCGCAATTCTTTGCGTTCCGGTTCTTCTTTCATGCCATTGTAGAAAACCAGGTAGATGGGAAAAGGAATCTGCAAAGGAGTTTCCGTATAGAGCTGATGCTTGACTGGTTCTATGTATTCCCGATATATGGCGGAAAAATAGAACAGGCCACGCAAGGGAAGATTTGGGCTGTAAGTACTTTGATGTTCATAAAGATTCAGCACATCGTCAATGATAAAAGATAAATCGTTTTTCATACCCATATACACAACGTCGTCAATGGTAGTAATTGTCAAATCATCAGGGTTGGTATAATGGCTATTGTTCAGTGCGTTGTAAAGCTGCAGTAAAGCTGTCTTCTCTCTGAAAATTATACGGAAAAGCCTGTCTTTATACTTTCGATTCAATTTGTAATGTTCCACATAGTTACCTCCTTTAGTTTAGCAAAGATATAGTTGCGAAGCAATAGAAAGACACACTATAATTAGATACACATCACCAACTTTCTGATAAAAATAAAAATGGAAGTTTGAAGAACCTCAAGAATTTAAGATTTAGATATAGAAACAACGAAATGTATAGGTTCAGTATAGCAGAAGTATTAGAAAAAGCAAGAAGAAAACTCAAAAAAATTACCTTGAGTTTCCGCAAACTGTAATTCAAAAATGAATATGTCTGCCCAAAGTGCCAA
>OBXV01000473.1_pt1 | contig 19908 bp, 13 predicted proteins | sample 1495451 | NCBI WGS metagenome assembly OBXV01 (sample SAMEA2580178, study PRJEB22360) | human gut metagenome | biome: human gut; feature: human-associated habitat; material: faeces | place: Denmark | collected 2008/2010 | reverse complement strand
CAAGGCGTAAAAAAAAAAGAACAACAACAAATTTCCCCCCAGCTGCCATTAATCCATAATTGGTGCCTTCCATTGACGTCAACTCTCCTAACAATCGAGTAATTGCCCATTGATTTTTCAACCGTAGGGTAAACATCTGTGTAAATAAATCATTATAGCTCCAAAGGAAGGTAAAGATAGCCACCGTTGCAAAAGACGGTTTTGCCAATGGAACAATCACTTTAAAATAAATTTTATACACATTACAGCCTTCCATATAAGCAGCTTCTTCTAAGTCAATGGGTAGCCCTTTGATATATCCCATCAACACGACAATGGCAAAGGACATATTTCCCGCTATTTGTGGCAATGCTGTCGCTAAGAGTGATAACCCTGTATTTTCTGTATTCACAATTCCCCATGAATTCATCATGCGAAAAACAGGGATAATTGTGGAAAATACAGGGAACATCATTCCTGCAATTACAAGGCTGTAAAGTACTTGCTTACCTTTAAATTCATAGCGAACTAAGGCAAATGCTGCAAATCCTGCAAACAACATAACAACAACCATAACGGTTCCTGAAATAATCAAGCTATTTTTATATGCTCCTAAAATGTTTAGCTTATGGAATGCCAGACGGAAATTATCAAGCGTCGCCATCTCACCGAGAGGAAGGGCAAAAGAATCTGTTAAAATAAATCTTTTATCTTTAAACGCGTTTAAAATAACCCAAACTAAAGGATAGATAGTAGTAAGTGCCCAAAAGCTTAAAAATAAATAAGCAACTGCCATCCCAACGGATGGCAGTTTTTTATTGTTTCCCATAGAGACTCCCCCTTTTAATATTCTTTCTCTTTTAATAACCAGTTGGATCCTTTTGATAACAAAATACCAAGAACAACAATGACAACAGCAATAGCAGAACCATAATCTACATTGTTTGTATTAAATGTCTGATAATACATATACGTTCCTGTCAGCCAAGTCTGATTAATCGGCATCCCTTTTGGGAACATAATCCATGGTAAATCGAACACTTTCAATGCCCCTGTCACCGCTAATATAATGCAAGTACAGACGACACTTTTTACAAGAGGAATGGAAATATAAAAGACTTGTTGCCATTTGCTCGCTCCATCCACAACCGCCGCTTCATAAATTTCTGCTGGAATCGTGTTTAACCCCGTAATTAAAATAACAAAATAAAATCCAATGTATTGCCAAATAACTGGAATCAATAATGTGATCATAGAATGGCTTGGATCTTTCCAGTCAACGAGCGTTGAAAATCCTATCTTTTCCAGCAATTGATTTAACATTCCTTTATCATAGAGAAAAATTAAATTAAAGAGAAGTCCAAGAGCGGTTGCTGAAATAACAATAGGAAAGAAGTAAACTGTCTGAAAAAATTTTTTTCCTTTTCCCACATTATCAACTAGTAATGCCAATACCAGTGCCATTCCCACTTGTCCGATTAATGTTGCAACAATCATCAATACTGTATTTTTTAATGCAATCCTCATATTCGGATCCCCAAACATTTTTATATAGTTTGCGTACCAAGGCTCTTGAAACCCTTTTGCTCCCGTACCAAGACCAGAGATCTCTTGAAAGCTATTAAAAATATTTTTTAAAAAAGGGTAATAAAGAAAGACTATCATAAAAAGAAATGCGGGCAATAGAAAAACGATAATCGGCGTCTTTTTCTTATAAATATTTGAACTCATACTCTCACCTTCCAGTTATAAAAGGGGCTATTGTCCAATGCCAACAGCCCCTTTTTCCTTGCTATTTTTGTTCCGCTAATAAATCTAGCACTTGTTGTACAGAATCTTTCACATCAGCTGTGCCAGTTACAATATTTGGCATATTATCAAAAATTGGAACTCTACATTCTGTTGGGATTTGATCTTGTACTGCACTCGTCATTCCTGTTGCTCCTTGCACTAATTGTAATCCATCTTTTGCTAAAGAAGACAATTGGCTCTCATCCACTTTCACTCCATTTTTTAAAGCGGTTGCGGACACTTGAGCAAATTTTGAAACCATATCATCCGATGTCATATAAGAAACAAAATTAACGGCTGCTTCTCTTTTTTCCTCATCTTCCCAAGCCTTACGAGTAATATAATAACCAGAAGATAAGCCACCAATAATATCCGTTGTCTTTCTATCATTTTTTCCTGGAACATAAGTCACTGTAAAATTATCAATGTCATCGGTTAATCCTTCGATTCCTCCTACTTTCCAAGAGCCATCAATGAGAAAGGCGGATTTTCCTTCAATAAATGCCTGTACGGTATCGTCATCCGTTCCTGTCAATGTATTATCTGGGAAAAATCCTTTTTCATATAATAGTTTGATATCATTTAAGCCATCAATCCAAGCTTTTCCTTGTTTATCACTTACACTTGTTGGTAATACGTTATGAGAAGTGGTATCCAAATAATTAAAGATACTAAACTCAAACCAATAATGAGGAATGGTGGCTAAAGACGCTGCAATTGGAGTATATCCTGCATCTTTAATCGTTTGGCAAATTTCTAAAAATTCCTCCCATGTAGTCGTAGCATCTGGAATTTTTGCTCCCGCCTCTTCTAACACTTTTTTATTCACAAACATCCCTTCCCAATATCCGTTCACTGGTACAGAATAATTTTTACCATCTACAGGAGATGCCCCCATCATGCCATCTTTCATATTCGTAGCATAATCTGGATACTCTTTTCGAATTTCTTCAATGGATACTACTTTATTGCCTTCTACCAATGTATTAGCGTCTACACCATTAAAGAAAAATAATACATCTGGCTCCGCTCCCGCCTCAAAATCTGCCAAAACTCTCGTTTTAAATGTCTCATCAGACGTAGCAGACGCATCGTTTACCTTGTTTCCTGTTTCCTCTTCCCATGCTTTCACCGCATCTTGAAAGTTTTGTGCATTCCCATCATTTCCCGCATATGTGGTCGTTACATTTAAGGATACTGCCTTTTTTGTTTCCCCCTGCGTTGTTGTCCCGTTTGCTTCTTTACTTGTGCTACCCCCACAAGCAGATAGCGATAACGCCAACGTAAATGCCAATACACTCGATACCATTCTCTTCATTTCTAATTCCTCCCTTTTCCTTTAGCAAAAAGTACTTCCTAGTAAAGCAACAATACAAATGCTTTTTGCCGGAACGATAAAAAACTCCCATAACCTGTTTTTTATCGCTGTTGATAAAGTTTCGTCTAACCTATATTAATAGGATAGACGATTTCTCATAAAATGTTAATGATAAACATTGCTATTTATTGTATAATATTGTGACATCGTCCATTTTTTCCAATGCGCAACCTGCTTACTGTATGAAATTGTTCGTTGTTTTTTATTGTTAGCCCATAGCCTTCCCCATATAAAATTTTTAATCGTTGATGAACATTGCGTATTCCAAGATTTAGGCTGGTTTCTTCCCTCATATCCTCTTTTCCATGTAATAAATTCTCTATTTTTTTCTCATCTTCTTTCGTTAATGTCCCACTGTCTTCAATTTGCACAATAATTCCATCTTGTTCTTCATAAATGGATAAAACAATTCTTCCTTCTCTCAAATGAGAAATCCCATGCTCCACTGCATTTTCCATAATTGGTTGAATAATCAGTCTAGGAACTTCATAAACAAGTAACTTTTCCTCAATATTCTTTATTATTTGAAATTTCTCTTGAAACCGCTGTTTGATAATGTACAAATAGGCATCCACATATTGTAACTCTTCTTTTAATGAAATCAAATGTTGATTTCTTCGATTCATCGTTGCATTTAACATGGTAGACAATGCTTCTATCATGCCACTGACTCTTTCATTTCCACCAAGCCTTGCTTCCCAGTTAATAATCTCCAATGTATTATTTAAGAAATGGGGATTGATCTGGGATTGTAACGCCTCAATCTTTGCATCTCTAAGCGCCAACTCCTCTAAATAGATTTGCTCAAACTGATATTGTAACTCCAATGACATCTCATTAAAGATATGGGATAAATAATCAAATTCATCTCCTTGGTTTTCAATATTCACTTGATATCCATACTCTTTCTTGGTAATTCGATTGGCTCCTTCTACTAAGGACTTAATGGGCAAGGACACCTTTTTATGGAAAAAGTTAAAAACAAGACCGACTAAAGGGAGCATAAATACTAAAACAAGAATCCCCATATATTCCACTGCATCTAACTCTAAAACCATGGCTTTCGAATCCAATTCTGTTACAAAGGCGATATGATGTTGCTCTAATTTGTGAACTGCATAGACAAAATCTTTTAAATCCCTCTTTGTATAAATGCTATGTTCTGTTCTTGTCATAAGTTCTGAGTTTGATAACTTTCGCTCCATGGGATACCCTAATAATGGCTCTCCATCTAAATAAACTTCACTCCGTTCCTGTCCAAAAATACTATTTAAACTTTCAAACAAAGATGATTTATTAATTTCCATTACAATTACCGCATACGGATTGAAATTTGGTTCTACTAAGTTACGAATCATATAAAGGTGCCCTTCGATATTAATAAACTCTGTATTTGTATCGATCTTCGACGCTTTTTCTAACACCCTTCTAAGTCCACTTCTTTTAAATTCTTTTACACTCGTATAAGTGGCTTTATTCATATTGCTATACGTGTAATAAACCGTATTTTTATCCTCTAAAAAAATAAGCATGGTACTTAAAAAGTTCTCATTATATTGATATTGTTGTGCCAAAAATAACGTGACATCATTATAAAACTCTCTTTTATTTCCACTCTTTTTATACTCATAATATCTTTCTCGTATGGTCGGCAAGTAAGAGGCATTTCTTGACGCTTCCCTTGCCCCCTTTATTTGTAATAGACAAATTTCTACCGCCTTATCCGCTGATGCAAGAACGGTATCTTTTGCCTGTCCACTTAACTTTGTGCATAGAAAAAAGAGCATGAGAAATGCTAGTAATACAAGTGGCAATAACCAACACAATACTAACATTTTAATCATGCTCCATTGTAAAGAATGTCTCTTCTTTGTTTCCCTATGTAATCGTTTCATTCCCCTACCCTCATCTTCTTTTGATCTTCTTCTTGACTTCTCTTTTATATTATATAACCGATTAAAGCAAAAAATCAACTACAGGCACAAGTCCTCTTCATACTTGTCACAAACAACTTTTGCTTCTTCCTTTGTAGGCATCTCGCAAAATATTCGAAGTACTGGTTCTGTTCCTGAAAAACGGCAAATAACCCAACCTCCACCTTTTAAATACAATTTACAACCATCTTCATACGACACTCTTTCTATTTCATATGGTAGTTTTGGTAACATTTTTTGCACCATTAATTTCTCATATAGTTTCTTTTTCTTCTCTTTTGAAAATCCATAATCGCGTTCTTCCATATAACAACTTCCAAACATCTCATCTAATTCTTCTCTTATTGTTGAAAGTTTTTTTCCTGTAACAGCCAGCATTTCTACAAGAAGCATAGCGGCATATATTCCATCTTTTCCATGGATATGCCCTTTTACCGTTAACCCACCAGAAGACTCCCCACCAATGATCGCATCCACTTTCGACATTTTTCCAGAAATATATTTAAATCCTACTGGTACTTCATAACACTTCTGATGGAAATACTCTGCGATCCGATCCAAACGATGGGTGGTGGCAATGTTTCTTACAACAGACCCTTCCCAACCTTTATATTTGATTAAGTAATAATACAAAATAGCCAGTGTCTCATTTGTATGCAAAAAATTTCCTTTATCGTCAATAATACCAATGCGATCGGCATCTCCATCTGTGGCAATTCCAATATCATACTTCCCTTCTAATACCGTATTTTGTAAACTTTTTAACGTGGTAGCAGAAGGAGAAGGAAGTTTTCCACCAAACAGAGTATCATGCCGTTCATGAATCGTCTTTACATAACATCGGGCAGTATGTAACAACATGTTCAAGGAGGTTTCACTGACACCATACATAGGATCAAAGGCAATTCTAAGCCCTCTCTCTTTTATAGAATTAAGATCAATCCGTTCCATAATGCTATCTAAATATTCATTTAACGGAAAAATTTCTATGATCTTTCCACATTGTTTTCCTTTTTCATATTCCATATCCACAATTTCCACATGATTTTCTACAAGTATCCTCGCCTCTTTCTCGATTTCCTCTGTCTGCACTTCCTCTGCATCTCTTCCACCATAGGTAAACACTTTCACTCCATTATAAATAGCAGGATTATGGCTTGCCGTTACCATCATTCCATAGTGCAACTGATGTTTCATCACATAGTACATGACTAAAGGCGTTGGTACAGAGCGATAAATCAAATAGGAAGGAATCCCTTCTTTTGCAAACACTTGGGCTAACCATTGCATGGCTTCTTTTGCTAAAAAGCGTCGATCGTATCCAATCACAATGCCTTCCTTTTCCACCCCCTCTCTTTTCATCTTCTCTGCCATAGCTTTTGCTAATAATTGAATATTGGCCTTCGTAAATTCCTCACCAATAATGGCTCTCCATCCACCTGTTCCAAATTGAATCATAACCTTCTCCTTCCATCTATTTATCGGTAGTCTTCTTGTAAAGACATCATTTTTATAACAGGAATTTCTCTTGTATCACTCATAATAACTGCGTAATAGGAACTCTGTATATTGATTAGCCATAGCTACATTCTCCATACGCTACCCCATAACCACTTCTACTTTATGAACCGTTCCTTTTTGTTGTGGTAAAATTCGTTCCACCTTTTTCCCATCCAGAAAAAGGGTTTTTACTCCTTTCATGACTCCATTTGGATTTTTAACATGGATTTCATACGTGGCTTCTCGCCATATTCTCTTGACAAAAAATTCTTGCCAATCACTAGGGATACAAGGATCAATTTCTAAATGCGTAAACTGTGGACGAATCCCTAACATATATCGAGTAGCTGAAAAATATGCCCATCCTGCTGATCCTGTCATAAAAGGATGTCTTGCTCTTCCATAAGCGGTATGATCGGGTCCTATGACAAATTGGCAGTAGGAATATGGTTCTGCTTCTCGAACTTCAATTTGATCGTTTTGATAATATGGGCACAGTGCATTATAAAGCTCCATCGCCCGTTGCCCTCTTCCAAGCTTACATTCTGCTCCCCATGCCCATGGATTGGAATGGGAAAAAATTGCTCCATTTTCTTTTAATCCCGGATAAACTCTTGTTACAAATCCAATGGAATCATCTGGTTTTGTATAAGAAGGGGCATTTAATTTAAGGCCATAAGGGGTATAAAGGGATTCAAATACATGATCCATGGCTTTTTTTCCTCTTTCCTCATCTGCCACTCCTGATAATACCGCCCAAGCGTTGGATTCTAAATGAATTTTCCCTTCCTTATCTTCTTTTGTTCCGATCCGCTTTCCTTCTCTCGTAATACCACGAATAAACCATTCTTCGTCCCATAATACTTCATTACTAATTGTTTTAACCTGCTCTGCCATTTCCTCATATTTTTTTGCTTTTTCTTCCTGTCCAATCTCTTTTAAAAGTCCAATCCACTGTTCAAGAGCCCAGTAATGTAGAAAAGAAACCATAGCACTTTCCCCACCGCCAAGATTTAAACAGTCGTTCCAATCGGCTCTTAACCCTTTACAAATACCATTTTGTCCCACTTGCTCATAGGAAAACTCTAAGATTTTTTCAATATGTTCTAAAACACTTTCACAACAGTCCCTACTAGAATCTGCATAAGGAAACAGTTTCTCTAAAAACTCTCGCTCCCCTGTTTCTTTCACATATTCGACAATGGCAACAACAAGCCAAAGGGCATCGTCAGAACACGCATCCTCGATGGAATGTACGATTTGATCCTGTCCCATTTTGGGAATGACCGTTGGCGAACGAAATGGCTCTTTTTCTTTCTTCTCCTCAAACCATTCTGGGGAAAAGAGGTGAAGCCCATATCCTTTCGAAACTAGTCCTTTTAATAGCTGTTCGATTCTCTCTTTGCATTTATTCTGATTGGAATGAGGAATGGTCATAGCATCTTGTGCAGTATCCCGAAAACCAAGTCCTGTTCTTCCGCCAACTTCAATAAAGGAGGCAAACCGAGAAAACATCACATTGATTTCCGCTTGGTATAGATTCCAAGTATTGATCATCACATTCATTCCCTCATTTGGTGTCTGGATTTGCAGACAAGAAAATTTAGACTCCCAATATTCTTTTAATTGTGTATAAACAGCATCTACCTGTCTAACATCACTATATTTCTTGCGAATTCGTTTCCCCTCTTGTCGATTTCCCTCTCCTAGCATAAAAATAATTCTTTTTTCTTCTTTCGGCTTTAACACAATCTTTTTTTGCAAAGAACCACAATGATTATTTCCAAGTTCTTCTGAATTGCTACAATATCCTCGTTCCACTGCAATGGGATTATTCTCCGTCCGATATTTCCCAAGGAACTCATCTCTTAAACAATCATAACTATCTGCCTCTATATTGGAAGTAAAATACTGATATCCAAACTCTTCATAAAACAGATCATATTCGATCACTTGATCCTCATAATGGGAGCCTGCACAATATAAACTCATTTGAAAATTTTGATTATCAATCGGAATCTGATGATAAGAGAACTCACAATAAGAAAAAACACTAATCGTTCTCTCTTTATCATCCTCATTTTTAATGATAACATCCCACAGTTCCACAGGATCTTCCATTGGCACGACAAGTGTCTGCTTTGCTTTAATCTGATCGTGTTCACATTCATAAATAGAATAGGACATACCATGACGACACCTATAAGAATAGTCTTTCAAGGACCGATCGGTCGGTTGCCATGAAATGCTCCAGTACTCTTTTGAATCGTCATCTCGTAAATATACATAGTGTCCTGGGCGATCCATTGGCACTCCATTCCCACGAAAACGTGTAATCCGATGATATTCTGGCGATTGATAAAATGCATAACCTCCTGCCGTATGATTGACAACCACACAAAGATCTTTCACTCCAAGATAGTTGGTCCAAGAAGTCGGTACATCGACCTTATCAATACAGTACTCTCTCTTTTCCACATCAAAATGCCCATACCTCATATATTTTTCCTCCCATTACTTATAACGTTTTTCATTCTCCATAAGATACTCCTAATCTCCCTATCTCATTGCCTATTCTTTTTTCATTATAACGTTTTATAATGGAAAAGCCTATTGTAAACAATGCGATCATTTGTACATTCTTGTTCCATTTCAGCGATGAAATAAAACAAATTGCACTTTTTATGGAACAAAAAATGGCAGCGGTTTTACTTCTAAAACCACTGCCATTTCTCTAAATCTATATTTATTTTACTTAGGAGCTTTATCGCTAACGGTGGAAAATATATCTCACCAGCTGGCTTGACTTATGCCTTCCACCTAAACGATGAGAAGCCGCTCTGCGAACTTCCCACTTCCGTGGGCGGCGTCAAATAGAAATACAAGCATTTCTGCTTGACTTATGCCTTCCACGCAAATTATTTAGAACGAATTTCAGCAACGCGTTCTACAGCTTCTTTTGTTAACGCTTTGATTTCATCGAATTTTTTCGCTTCTACAAGATCTCCTTTTACCATCCAGCTACCGCCACAAGCAACGATCTTATTAAATCCTAAATAAGACTCTAAATTGTTAGCGTTTACACCACCTGTTGGCATAAATTTCACGTTTGTATAAGGAGCAGCTAATGCTTTAATTGTAGCAACACCACCGAACTGTTCTGCAGGGAAGAATTTAATTACTTCTAATCCTCTTTTTACAGCCTGTGCTACTTCAGATGGTGTAATACATCCTGGATAAACAGGAATGTCTTTTTCAAGACAGTAGTCCACGATCTCTGGATCAAATCCAGGGCTTACGATAAATTTTGCACCTGCATTTACTGCACGATCTACCTGTTCGATTGTTAATACAGTACCAGCTCCAACGAACATTTCTGGATGAGCTTCTGTCATAATACGAATAGATTCTTCTGCTGCCTCTGTTCTAAATGTCACTTCTGCACATGGAAGTCCACCTTCACATAAAGCATCCGCAAGAGGTTTTGCATCTTCTGCATGATTCAATACAACAACTGGAACAACGCCTAATTTTGCAATCTGTTCAGATACTTGGTTCATAATTCGATACCTCCGATATGTTTTACTTGTATATTACTAATTTATTGTGATAAACTTAGCTTCTAATTGAAGATTATACACTTTTCGATAGAAAAGTCAAGGGGACTTCCCTATCTTGTATACAAGCAAATCGTCTTTTATCCTTCTTGATTTATTCGCGCAACAAAAAGACTACTATCTTCTTTTTGTAATCGTCCTACTCCTTCATGTAACTGTCCTGTACTAATATCTTTGATTGGATAATAAACCATTCCTTCAAATACTTCTGGTAATTTTATATGTTCTCCAAATACTTCTCTTACTTTTGCTTCTCCAACTACTGTACGAAGCATATAATCTTTTTTCACTTTATCATACTGGAATTTTACTTGTTTTGAGAAGTCAAACGCCGTTTCTTCTTCTCCTTCCATAATATCAATCATATCTTGTACAATGGCGTTGGCCGTTGGCAACATTCCTGCACCTTGTCCATAAAACTTTAACTCTCCGATTGTCGTTCCTGTAACACTTCCCAAGTTAAAGTTATCTGGAACACTAGCTTCCATAGAATCTTTTGAAAAAACTACTGGTTCTACACAACAACTTACGACTCCTTCTTGTCTTTTGGCCTCTCCAATTAATTTGACTACCTTGCCTTTTCTCTTAAAAAAGTCAATGTCTAGCTTTGTAATCGTTCGAATTCCAAAAATTGGAAAATCACTCGGTGCAATACAATCATAGGCAAGGGAAGCTGTGATCTGCAATTTATTTCCAATATCAATTCCATCGATATCAGCAGATGGATCATGCTCTGCATATCCAAGTTGTTGTGCTTGTTTTAATACTTCATCAAACTCAGCACCTTCTTTATACATACGATCTAAAATATAGTTGGTTGTACCATTAAAAATTCCATGAAAATCAGATACTTCATCAATTCGTTTCACTTTTTCTACAGAACGGATCCATGGAATTCCTCCTCCTGTTGATGCCTCGAATAAAAACTGTACTTCATTTTCTTTTGCCACTTGAAGAAATTCTTGTAAATGTGCTGCTACTACTTTCTTATTGGCGGTTACCACGTGCTTTTTGGCTCTTAATGCTTCAAGGATCATTGTTCTAGCAGGTTCTAATCCCCCTAATACTTCCACAACAACTTCCACTTCTTTGTCCGCTAAAATCTTATTGAAATCATCGCACATTTCTGGAAGAACTTTTTCTTTTCCTTTTCGAATCCATATATATGAAACTGACATTCTAGATGTATATGTAGTTGCTTTCTGACTAATAATCTCATATACGCCTCTTCCAATTGTTCCATATCCTAAAATAGCTACTTTCATTCTTTTTGTCTCCCTTCCGATGAATTTCATTAATATTACTCATTATAGAATAAATACAGATTTTAACATAATCTTTATATATTTTTGCGATATTTTTTCATCCTGATCCAAATTCCTTCCTACTCTTTTTAATTTCATTATTTTTTTTCTGAATGTTTTGAATGGATAAAAATTGTTGTATTTATAACCTTTTCCACTGAAATTGGTTACCTCTTTACCGCAATAAATTTTTGTTGTTTTTCAAAAAACACTTGTATTTATATTGCGGACATTGTATCATGGTATTTATTATAATGCAAGGAGAAAAAGGTGAGATTATGAAAAATTATTTTAACAGCACAAGAAATAAAACATTACATACTTCCGTAAAAGACGCTATTTTACAGGGATTAGCCCCTGATGGAGGACTCTATGTAACAGACACACTGGGACATACGGTTCTTAATTTAAATGACTTACTTCCTATGACTTATGAAGAAATGGCACCAATTATTTTATCTGCCCTTCTTCCTGGTTTTACAACCAATGAATTAGAAACCGCTGTCTTTCATGCCTATCATAACTCCTTTTCTAGTAAAGAAGTAACACCCGTTGTCTCCATCGATAAGGATAAAAATTTTTTATTGGAGCTTTTCCATGGACCAACTTCTGCGTTTAAAGATGTTGCCTTACAGATGTTACCACAGCTTATGTCACTGGCCTTAAAAGACCAAGGAGAAAAAAAGGTTATGATTTTAGCTGCAACAAGCGGTGATACTGGAAAAGCTGCTCTTTGTGGATTCCAAGATGTCCCAAGAACTGGCATCTTAGTTTTCTATCCAAAAGATGGTACTAGTGCGATTCAAAGACTTCAAATGGAGACACAAGAAGGTTCTAACACTTCTGTTTGCGCTCTTATTGGAAATTTCGATGACGCACAATCCAAAGTAAAAGAACTGTTTCATTCTCCATCATTGCAAGCTCTTTGTGATGAGAAAAACATTCTTTTCTCTAGTGCTAACTCCATTAATATCGGACGTTTAGCACCACAGGCTGTATACTATTTCTACTCTTATTTCCAATTAGTAAAGAGAGGAAAAATTGCCCTTGGAGATGAAATTGATTTTTGTGTTCCAACTGGAAACTTTGGCGATATATTAGCAGGATATTATGCGAAATTATTAGGACTGCCTGTTCACAAATTAATCGTAGCTTCCAATGCTAATAATGTTTTAACCGATTTCTTCACAACAGGAACTTACGATCGCCGTCGTCCATTTCATAAAACACTTTCTCCATCTATGGATATTTTAATTTCTAGTAACTTAGAACGTCTCCTTTATTATATGAGCGGAAATGATGATGTTTATACAAAAGAATTGATGGACTCTCTACAGGAAAACGGACATTACACAATTAAACCTTCTCTTCTTGCGAAATTAAAAGAGACTTTCTATGCAGGATATTGTACTGATGAACAATGTAAACAAGAAATTCATACTGTATATGAAGAACAAAATTATGTATTAGATCCTCATACAGCCGTTGGCTATCATGTTATGAAACAATACCAACAAGAAGAGAAAGAACAGCGCCCTTGTGTTCTCCTTTCTACTGCAAGCCCTTACAAATTCTGCGGGCAAGTGTATGAAGCGATTACAGGCACTCTTCCAGAAGCAGATGAATTTGCGTTAATGGAATTATTATCAGAGAAAACAAATACTGAGATTCCAAAAAATTTAAGTGACTTAAAGGAAAAACCAATCATTCATAATACCGTTATTTCAAAAGAAGATATGGATTCCTATGTGCTAGAAAAAACAAAAGAACTTTTTACGAAACGCTAAGAAACACGTTTCCTATAAAAGAATATTATTTTTTAACTAATTATTATTGAGAAAGGAGAACTTCGCTATGTTTCTTGTAAGTGTACCCGCAACAAGTGCCAACGTGGGAGCTGGTTTTGACTGCCTTGGACTCGCACTCTCTTTACGCGGTAATTTCACATTTCGCTCTCTTCCTAACGACGTTATTATCAAAGGATGTGAGCCTGCCTATTGTACAAAAGACAACCTTGTTTATCTCGCATTTGAAAGGACAATGAATTTCATTGGAAAATCAATTTCTGGTGTGGAGATTATTATTGACTGTGAAATTCCTCTTCAAAGAGGGTTAGGAAGCAGTGCTGTCTGCATCGTGGCTGGAGCATTTGGTGCCAATGCCTTAGCTGGTTTTCCTCTTTCAAAAGAAGAATTATTCGCTATTTGTACGGATATGGAAGGACACCCTGATAACGTAGGCCCTGCTATTTTTGGCGGATTAACGTTATCCTATATGAGTGACGATCATCCAATTATGGTTCCTTATCAGGTTCATGAATCCCTTCACTTTATGGCTGTCGTTCCAGAAACAACGGTTTCCACTCATGACGCCAGGGCAATTCTTCCAAAGGAACTTTCTTATCAAGATGCGGTTTTTAATATCGGTCATTGTGCCGCCTTTTTAAAAGGCCTAGAAACAGGAAATACTGCCCTCATTCGCTCTTCCGCTGGAGATCGCCTTCATGAACCATACCGTAAACAATTGATTCCAGAGTATGATCCTCTTTTAGCCTTATGTAATGCTCATAACGCATTAGCTTTACTCATTAGTGGAAGCGGATCTACCATGCTGGTTATTAGTGATAAAAAAGAGACTTTAGACTCCATTGAAAAAGATATTTTAAAGACTTGCTCCGTCACTTGTCATCAGTTGCAAGTGGAACAAGAAGGTGTCATTGTAACGGAAGTTTAGATCTTTCTGTTTTTTTCCTTTCCTACAAAAAAGGACAGAGGTGTTGTAAAAAAATCTTTCTTTTACAATGCCTTTGTCCTTTTTATGTCTTTCTTTCCTGTCGCTTAATTTTAACCTTAGAATCTTATCGTCTTATCTTAATAGTAGCCTTTTCTACCCCTTTAGATAACGCCATAAAGTGCTTCTACTAATGCCTAACTGCTTTGCTGTAGCACTTTGATTTCCTCCATTTTCTTGAAGTGCATAGGAAATAATTTCTTTTGTTAACTGCTCTAATGTCTTCAAGTGATTTCCATCTTTTAGCTCCACTCCTATCACTTCTCTTGATGATTTCTTTTCTCTTCTCTCTTTGCTTAACACTTTTATTACTTCTTCTGCTTTTATATATGGTGTCGTTGTGCTAAGAGATAGTTCCCGAACTACTCTTTTTAACTGTCGATAATTATAAGGCCAAAAATAATTTTGCAATAAATCCATGGCCTCTGGTTCACAGCCAATTAACTCTTTTCCAATCTCTTCATTGACCCGATTTAAATAAAGACTAATGGCCATAGGAATATCTTTTGCATGTTCTCTTAATGGCTCTAACGCAAAAGTAATGCATGGAAATTGATTGATAAATTCATAGGCTTTTGCAGGAATCTCTTTTCCTACATCTAAGTTATAAGACAGTAAAACTTGATTTCGCCCACAAAGATTGGTATCCCTCATAAGATTTACTAACTGCGTCTGCTGTTCTGCCGTCAGTAAATTTGCTTTATGAAAATAGATCGTATTATGACTATCCGTAAATGGAGAATTATAATGGTGAAATAAATACGACCAGTTTTTGGCATTTAATAAACTACAGTCAATTTCAATATAGGGATGATTGCAATATTCACTTTCTATATAAAGCATCGATGCAACAGGCTTCTTACCCGTTCCTTCTTCTCCAAATATAACCACAGGTCTTCTCGTCTGGTTCATTTTATCCACAATTCCATCCACGGAATGTTCATATAAAGAAGTAAACAAAGAATGGGAAATGGTCTCCTCTACTTCTTTCTTTGAAATAATCCGAACCCCTCTCTTCCCTTGTAACACTGGAAATTCATTTGTCCAAAATTGATAGGATACGTATTCCTCCATTCCTTCTATAAAACTATAGGAATAAACAGCAAATATCTTATCTTTTACGTGGATGAAAAATTTTCTATTCTCCGTTTCCAATGAAGTGGTTAGTTCCTTTTTTAATTGTCTTACTAGTTCTATCTCTTCTCCCATATTTTCCATTTGAATCCCCTCATAAATAACTTCACCTGACCTATGAAATACCAGATAAGAAGAGGAACTCTTACTAAAAGACTTCTCCAAAATATGCAATTTTGTCCTAATTCCTGCATACCCTTTACAGAAATTGATAGCACTTTGAAAGGTTTTCTCAATAGATTCTATGCCTGATGTAATTAAGATGGAATCCATATCATGTAACTTCGCTTTCGTTGTTACAATTCGATCTCCTAAAACTAACGAATATCCTTCTTTCTTTAATTGTGTTAAAATCTCATCTACTTCATCCTCATGCTCAATGGTTATAATATTTCTCTCATATTGCAGTAAACTGCATAGCACGGTAGCGTTTTTTGATATGGTATCAAATCCAACAATTGCATAAGACTTGCCATAAGTATCCGCTAACTTTATCGCTCTTAAAACATCCTCTCCTGATAGAGAAATATCAAGCACCGGAATATCCGACACATAATTAATTTTTTTTGCCGTTCCTCCACGGGATATAATTAAATCATAGTTTTCTTTTCTTTCTCTTACAATCTGTACTCCCGCGTCCAGATCTCCTACATAGGCGGATAACTCCATTTCTGGAAATCTCTTTGCCACATTTACCATTAAAACCTTCATACTTTCAAATGGCGCAATCCCCAATACTTTTATCTTTTGATCCTTCATATAATCTCCCACTCTTTCTATTATCTTCTTGATTCAAAAACAAGAAATGTTTTTACTTTATACTGAATTATCAATATGACCCCTATCTTTTAACCCATTCGTCTTATTCTCTTTAGTGTATCAAATTGAATCATTTTTCACAACTCTATTTTAAATATAAAAACTCTTGTTTTATTTTGTAACATTATTTTTTGCTTCTTTTCTATCTTGTTTCATATTGAAACAGATTCTTCTTTTTTTTCCTAGTTCTTTTTCTAAAAAATCACTAACATATAGCTATGGACTTTAAAAACTGTCTATAAACATATTCTTTTCTACCATACGATAAAATTTTTAAGTCCCTCACTATAGAGAAATATGTTTATAGACACAAAACAGAAAAAAGGAGAAGGCTATGAAAAACAAATATCTAATTATTGCCGATGATTTTACAGGCTCTAATGATACTGGGGTACAATTGCGTAGAAGGGGTTATCCTACAAAAGTGTTTTTCCCAAATCACTTTACGGATACTTGGGGAGAATATTCTATCGTAATTGATACAGAATCTAGAACCATTCCTAGTAAAGCTGCTAGTGAAATTGTTTCTTCCACTATTGCTAATCTGGATTTTTCTTCCTTTCAATATGTCATCAAAAAAGTGGACTCTACACTCCGTGGTAATATTGCAGAGGAACTCAAAGCAATCGATGATATTTTCTTGCCAGAACTTATCATTTTTGCCCCTGCTCTTCCCGATCTTGGTCGTACTACAATCAATGGAATTCAACATTTAAACGGAGTACGAATCTGTGATACGGAATTAGCACAAGACCCAAAAAATCCTGTAAAAAATGATAGCTTAGTGGATATTTTAAGCTCTGTTTATCCAGAACCAATTTCTCAAATTTCTTTACAGCAGTTGCGAGAAAATCCGATTTCCTTTGACGGCGCAAGAATCTTTTGCGTTGACGCTATCACAAATCTGGATTTACAAACAATCATACAACAGGCAAATGCAACTGGTAAAAAAACGCTCTGGGTTGGAACTGCAGGCATTGCAGATAATATTATGAATATTGAGGAAAAACCTCTACCTGTTCTTGCTTCCATTGCCAGTATTTCTAGTACCACCAACACACAAGTGAAATACTGCGAATCCCAAGGTTGTAAATTAGTACAAATTCCAGTTCACGACATTTTACAAAAGAAAATTGAGCCTTCCCTTTTTGTTTCACAGGCAATTGAATCTCTCAATGCTGGCTATGATACTTTATTACTTCCAAGCACAAGCTACTGTCGAGAAGACTTACAAATTTCTATGGAAATTGGTGAGCAACTTGGTATGGATCTGTTAGCTATTGGCGATTATGTAAAAACTCTCATCGGACAAATGACAAAAGAGATTTTACTAAAAACAAAAGTAAGCGGACTTTTCCTAACAGGAGGCGATACTGCTCTTGGAGTTTTAAATAATATGGATGCACAAGGCTCTGAAATTTTATCAGAAATCGCCATTGGAATTCCTATGCTTCGTATTGTTGGCGGAAGTATTGACGGCATGAAGGTTATCACAAAAGCTGGTGCTTTTGGAAAAGAAGATGCAATTACATTTGCGATTCGAAAATTAAAGGAGGCATAAGAAAAATATGAAGATTTTAGAGAACGTTAAAAAAATTCCTGGTGGACTTATGGTAATCCCTTTGTTACTTGGAACAATTATTAACACTTTCTTTGGACATAGTATTCTTGGAATGACTGAGACTGGAATTTGGGACTATTTCTCTGGAACTTTCACTGTGAATTTATTCCAAGCAGGTGCCATGCCACTTCTTGCAGCATTTCTATTCTGCAATGGTACGACAATTGATTTTAAAAAGGCTGGACAGCCTGTTTATAAAGGTGTTATTTTAATTATTACAAAAGTTGGAATCGGTATCGCCATCGGATTACTTGTGAATAAATTCATTGGACCTGCTGGTATTTTAGGCTTAACACCTCTTGCAATTATTGGTGCACTCTCTAATTCTAACGGCGGTTTATATGCAGCTTTAGCTGGTGAATATGGAGATGCTACTGACGTAAGCGCTTGTGCTATTTTAGCCTTAAAAGATGGTCCTTTCTTCACTATGTTAGCTCTTGGAGCTGCTGGTGTGGCTAAAATTCCAATTGAAATTATGATTGGATGTATTATTCCGATTGCCATCGGATGTATTCTTGGAAATATTGATGAAGATATCCGCAAATTCTGTGCACCTGGTGCTTCCATGCTCATTCCATTCTTCGCTTTTCCACTCGGTGCAAACTTAAATTTAATGGACTTAGTAAAAGCTGGAATCCCTGGAATTCTTCTTGGAATCGTCTGTACCTTTGTCACAGGTCTTGGCGGTTACTTCGTTTATAAATTACTGAAAATGGAACACCCTGAAGTAGGTGCAGCCATTGGTACAACCGCAGGAAACGCCGCTGCAACACCTGCTGCTGTAGCAGCCATTGATTCAACACTTCTTGCAATCTCAGCTACCGCTACCGCACAAATTACAGCTGCAATTATTGTAACGACACTTCTTTGTCCTATTTTAACAACCTTCTTACATAAACATGAGGAACGCAAAAAGTGTCTAAGCCCTAGCATCAATCCAACAACATAAAAAGGAGATAAAATTATGGATAAACGAAAAATAATTGGTATTACAATGGGCGATCCCGCAAGTATTGGCCCTGAAATTACAATAAAAGCATTTTTACATGACTCTTTGCATGAAAAATGCAATCCTATCGTTATCGGTGACTCTAGCGTTTTAGAAGACGCTAAGAAAATTTTAGGAGTAACGAATTTAACAATTCACTCCATTACCAATGTAGCAGAAGCAAACTTTCAACCAAATGTCTTAAATGTCCTCGATATGAAATTAGTTGACATGGAACATTTAAAACGCGGAGAAGTATCTGCTCTCGCTGGCGAAGCTGCCTTTCAATATGTCAATAAAGTCATTGAACTAGCTTTAAATAAAGAAATTGACGCAACCGTCACAAACGCTTTTAATAAAGAGGCAATCAATCTTGCTGGACATCACTATTCTGGACATACAGAGATCTATGCAGATTTCACTCATACGAAAAACTATACAATGATGTTAGCTCATGAAAATTTACGAGTCGTACACGTTTCTACTCATGTTTCCTTAATGGAAGCGTGCAGAAGGGTAAAAAAACAACGAGTTCTTGATTGTATTAAAATTGCATATCAAGCGTGCAAAGACCTTGGAATCAAAAATCCAAAAATCGGTGTTGCTGGTCTCAATCCTCACAGCGGAGAAAATGGTCTATTTGGTCGTGAAGAAATTGAAGAAATTATTCCAGCAATTGAAGCTGCCAAAGCAGAAGGCATCTTAGCCGATGGTCCAGTTCCTCCTGATACGCTCTTCTCAAAAGCTCTTGGTGGTTGGTATGACATTGTAGTAGCCATGTATCACGATCAAGGTCATATTCCATTAAAAGTCGTTGGATTTGTCTACAACCAAGCAGACCAGAAATGGGAAGCGGTATCTGGTGTTAATATTACTCTTGGTTTACCAATCATTCGTACAAGTGTAGACCATGGAACGGCTTTTGATCAAGCAGGAAAAGGAACGGCTTCTGAACTTAGTTTAATCAATGCCATTGATTATGCCATTTTATTTGCCAATAATCGTTGATAAGCATTTTTAATTTTTCGTTTATTTTTATATTATATTCTCTCT
>OBXV01000472.1_pt1 | contig 20065 bp, 21 predicted proteins | sample 1495451 | NCBI WGS metagenome assembly OBXV01 (sample SAMEA2580178, study PRJEB22360) | human gut metagenome | biome: human gut; feature: human-associated habitat; material: faeces | place: Denmark | collected 2008/2010 | reverse complement strand
GTAATACAAGAAATGCTTTTTCTTTTTTGTTTTTCAAAAAATAATTTTATTTTTTCATCTTTGGTTGGAACAACAAACTAGCAATATAAGAGAAAATAAGGGCACTAGCCGTTCCAGATGCAGCTGCCTTAAATCCACCACGGAACAATCCTAAAAATCCATGAATATCGATGGCTTCTTTTACCCCTTTCCACAGATTATAGCCAAATCCTGTTAGAGGAACTGTAGCTCCGCATCCAGCCCACTCAGTCAGAGGTTCATAAACCCCTAATGCTCCTAAAATACATCCAGCAACAACAAGAGTTACCATCACTCTTCCTGGCATCATCTTCGTTTTATCCATTAAAATTTGTGCGAGGACACAAATGATTCCTCCTATCACAAATGCTTTTACATATACCATATTTTATCCTTTCTCTTGCACAACAGCATACTTTATTGACGTTCTAATATAACGGCATGAGCAATCCCTGGCACACTTTGTCCTTCGTTAAAACTCATAGTGGATAACAAAGCACCTGTCGGAACGAATAATATGCGATGCCATTCTTTTTTCATCAACTTATCCATACAATATCCCGCTAAAGTCACCGCACTACAAGCACAACCAGATCCACCTGCATGAGTATCTTGTGTCTCATCATCAAAGATTCTCATTCCGCAATCCATATGAATCTTTGAAATATCATAACTATTGTCTTTTAATAGTTTAATTAAAATTTCTCTTCCAACGCTTCCTAAATCTCCTGTGACAATCTGATCATATTCTTCTGGCTGCCAATCCATATCCTGTAAGTTTTGATAAATAACATCGGCTGCCGCTGGTGCCATAGCTGCACCCATATTCATGGAATCCTTTATGCCATAATCTTTAATGACTCCTGTTGTAATTCCTTTAATTTTCACACTTCCTTGGGAAGAAGAGACGATAAACGCTCCACTACCTGTCACGGTCCATGTGGAACTAAGAGGTCTTTGGTTTCCATACTCTAGTGGAAAACGAAAGTTTTTTTCCGCACTTCCTAAATGACTTGACGTAAGCGCTCCCACTTCATCTGCATAACCAGCGGATACGGTCATAGCCGCTAAGGATAATGACTCTCCCATTGTAGAACAGGCTCCATAAAGTCCAAAGATAGGAATACCGATATCTTTCATAGCAAATGTGGTTCCTGTAATCTGTCCTTGTAAATCTCCTGCAAACAGGTAACGCAAATCTTCTTTTTTTATCTTTCCCTTTTTTAAAGCAAGGGAAAGGGCTTCTAACTGAAAACGACTTTCTGCTAACTCCCATGTTTCCTCGCCAAATGTCGGATCATCGATAATTTTATCAAAAAATTGTGCTAGAGGACCTTCTCCTTCTTTTTTTCCAACAATGGAAGCACAACTTCTAATATAAGGTGTTTTTTCAAATAAAATACTTTGCTTTCCTTGTTTCATTGAGAACTCCTTTCTCTTATGCTATTTTTTTAGTGACGGAACATAGACCATAGGAAATAAATAACTCCTGTTAAAAAAGAGGTGAACACTCCGTATAAAATAACAGGGCCTGCAATCGTAAAAATTTTCACCCCTATTCCAAAGACTTGTCCTTCTTTTTGATACTCAATGGCTGGTGATGCAACGGAGTTTGCAAATCCAGTAATTGGAACTAATGCCCCTGCCCCACCAAACTTTACAATTGGATAATATAAGTTAAATGCTGTTAAAACAACACTAGATAACACTAATATTAACGTTACATATCCACTAGCATCTTCTTCATTTAATCCGACAAACTCCTTGCCAAATTGAAAAATCAACTGTCCTATGGTGCAAATAATTCCTCCAATAAAAAATGCCTTCACACAGTTCATAAAACAGCTATGAACTGGGGTAATTTGCTCCACATATTCATTATATTCTTTTTTTGTTGGTTCTTTTCTCATAGTTTCCTCCAAATCATTCTTTTCTCTTATTTCACGTTTTCTGTTCTCTTTATCCGATACTTCATCCTTTTATTTTGCTAAGAAAAATTGTACAAAAGCTCCAACGCCCTTTCCAATTGCAAGGGCGTAGACAACGTAAGGCGCTCCTTTTCTTAACGACATTCTACGAAAGAAAATTGGAAAGGTATTAATAATTTCCGCTAACGCAACTGCCAAACACCCAACAAAAATTCCTGAGAACAATCCAAAAATAACCAAAAAGACAATTCCGAATGGTATTCGAATAGAATAAAGAGAGAGAATATTGCCAAGTGTTACGCCTGCAATTAAACTGTTTTCATATAAAATAGCTTGATTAGCTGTCTTAGATTCACTCGCTAACCTAGGGATTACACCAAGCATTGAAATTAATGCAACAAATCCTCCTGCCACTGTAAATCCTGCACATATTCCTAAAAATCCTAAAACTATTTCACGAACCAACATCGATCTCTTCCTCTTTCCTTCCTGCACCTTTAATAAAAGTATCATTGACATCTCTCTCATACAAGCGCATCTGTACTTGAAATGGTGTTGGATCATCGGTTAACCGTTTTTGTGCCGCATGATTAAAGAAAACCATAACACCTGCCAACAAACCAATGGAATACGTAAGACTTAAAATAGAGGGACCATTTGCCTCTTGTCCCATAACAAGTCGATAAATCATCCCAAATACTTGATCCGTATTGACATCGTTATTATAAGTCATAATCGAAAATCCAGCTCCAAAAAAAGAGACAAGGCAAATCGATAAAACCTTACTCCATAAAATAAATTTTTTTTCTCTCTTTGGGGGCTTATAATAGACAATAAAATCACATTCGCCCATATTTTCGACCTCTACTTCTGGACATTGCTTTTTTATTAGCTCAATCACTTTTAAGATGGAAAAGACTTCTCTACCATTTTCCTGTTTTCGAAATTGATAAAGTTCAATCTCTCCAGCCTGATGTGCAAGTTCTGGATCTTGACAATAAATACTTGCAATATTTTTTATCCGAAGTTTTGGCTCCCGAACACAATTACTTTGCTCGATTTTGATGTAAATAACTGCCATAGATTTTTCTCACCTTCTTGTTTGTTTTCCTTAGTATGGCAAGAAAATATCCTTTTTATTCATAAAATCATTGTCCATTCCTCCCTTATCTTTCTTTTTCATTCTGACTTTTTATTTATCCAATTCTTTTCTCAATTTTAATAACACCTTTTTTTCCATTCTCGAAATTTGGACTTGAGATACTCCTAACATTTTTGCAATTTCCGTCTGAGTTTTTTCTTCAAAATATCGTAATCTTATCATCTCCTGTTCTTGTTCATTCAATGTATTCATCAATTCTTTTATTGTAATTTTATTTAATATTGTTTCGTTGGCATTTGTCTTCTCTTCTAATCGATCCACAAGACAAATATCACTGCCTTCCGATTGATAAATGGTTTTATAAATGGATTCCACCTCTACATTGGCATCCAATGCTTCCACCAGTTCTTCTTCTGGAATCTCAATACATTTTGCTAACTCTGAAATAGTCGGCTCTCTCCCATATTCATACATAAACTTCTCCTGTGCAATGCGAGCCTTTCCTGCATTTTCTTTTAATGTTCGACTCACTTTAATCATCCCATCATCTCGTAAAAATCGTTTGATTTCTCCTGTAATCATTGGCACCGCATAAGTGGAAAATTTCACATCATATTGTATATCAAATTTATCAATACTTTTCATTAGACCAATACAGCCAATTTGAAACAGATCTTCTAGTTCGTATCCTCGGTTCAAGAATCTTCTTGCAACGCTATATACAAGCCCTATATTATCCGTTACAAGTTGTTCTCTTGCTTTTTTATCACCTTGTACCGCTTGAATTAAAAGTGCTCTGTTTTCATCTATCATTTTCACCAATTACCTTTTTCATATAAATTGTTGTCCCCTCTCCTAATCGAGAGTCTACTTCCACTTCATCCATAAAGGCTTCCATAAAAGAAAATCCCATCCCAGAACGCTCCATTTCAGGCTTTGAAGTGTAAAGAGGTTCCATCGCTTGTTCAATATTTCCAATTCCAACGCCAAAATCTTTAATAAGAAAAGAGCACTCTTTCCCTTTTATTGTGGCTTCTACGACAATGACCCCCTCTTTTCCCTCATACCCATGAATAATACAGTTTGTAACGGCTTCTGAAATGGCGGTTTTCACATCCGCCAACTCTTCTACTGTTGGATCTAAACTGATCAAAAAAGCAGAGACTACTGTCCTTATAAAACTTTCATTTTCAGATTTACTATCGAATTCAATTCTCATATGGTTTTTGTTGTTCATCTTTTCCTCCTAGACAGTTTCCTGCCTTCCTTTTCTTTCCCATTTTTTATTTTTAATTATTCGCTTCTAAGACCGCTTCTTCTATGCTATCTCTTAGTAAAACAATTCTCTCCAAACCAGATAGTTTTATCAAACGAAACAAGTTTTGATTACAGCCAGTTAAATAAAGGTTTCCTCCAAATTTTTTCACTTGTTTATAGCGATTTAATAAATTCCAAATACCTGAACTATCCATAAAACTGACTTCTGTAAAATCAAAGACCATATTTTTTACACCTGCTTGTAGTAGCCCATAATCCATTCTTCCCCGAATGGCATCCGCCATATGTTGGTCAAGCTCTCCTGAAAGTGCTGCAATAAGACAGCTTCCATTTTGTGAAATTTCAATATCCATAATCTTTCCTCCACTTCTTTCTTCTATCCATGATAATTGAGTTTTTATAAGTAAAAAGGTTAAAAAAAACGCGGTAGTACTGCTTTAGAATTACTTCTATTTGCGTACTACCGCATTTCTCATCGTTAACTATTGGCTTCTAATGCATTAAGATACCCTTGAGCATCATTTGCTCTTGATGTTCCTGGGAAGTCCTTAATTAACAAATTGTAGTATTTTTTTGCGTTCTTTGTATCTCCCTTTCTATCATAGCATCTTGCCATAAAATAGAGAGATTCTGTATTCTCTTTATTCATTTCATAGGATTTTTTAAGAAGCTCTAATGCTTCATCATAATTTCCAACATTATATTGGTTCCATCCTTGTCCATAAAGAGATTGAGACGCATATTCTAGTGTATTTTCACATAGATCTTGGTATACTTGTTTCGCTGTATCTGTCTTTAAATCGGACTCTTTAATTTGAATCAACTCTTCTGCCGCAGATACTCGATCGTTATCATAATAGTATTGACTTGCTAAAAGAAGACGATCATAAAGACTTTTTGCGTCATCGCCACGATAAGTCTCTAGTTCTTTTGTAAGTTTTTTATTGTTTGTTGTTAATGTTTTATTTTTCTCTTTTAAACTAGTAATTGTTGCATTTTTAGCTGCTAATTCTTCTTCTGCACTTGTCTGAGATTTTTGCATCGCTTCCTTTGTGGATGACACTTTACTTGGGATTACTAAAAACCACATGGCTAGAAAACAGACTGCAAATCCAATGAAAATATAAACTAAGTTTCTCATATTGGAAACAGGTTCTTTATAAGAACCAAGTGGTTGAGCGCTCACTTTTTTATCCACTTGTCTTTTCACTGGCTCTTCTTTTTTTTCTTCTTTCTTTTCTTGGCTCACATTCAGCGCGATTCCATTGCTATTTCCATTAATATCTGTCAAATAGCGAATCGCTGTCATATTATGCGTATCCATTTTTAAAACTTTTTCTAATATCTTTTTCGCTTTTTCTTTCTCATCATTTTTTAAATGCATAAAAGCTAAAAGCAATTGTCCTTTAATAAAATTCGGACTCAATGTAAGTACTTTCTTAATCTGAATGAACGCCATGTCATCATTTTTTTGTTTCATATAAGTCAATGTCTGATTATATTTTTTTGCCACTTGATTGGCATTATCAAGACGACCTGGGTTGTCCAAAATATAACTTTGATATGTCTGTGCCAAATTATCACTTGGCTGAAAATGTAAACTGATTTTCCATTCCCTTACTGCCTTTGCTGTCTCACCCATTTCAAAATAAACAAGACCTAACAAATTTCTTGCATCTGTCAATTCTTTTTTATATTTTAATGCCTTATTTAAATCAGAAACAGCCCCAGAAAGATCACGGATTTTGGCTTTTTCAAGCCCGCTATTATAATAATAATTTGCCGTATTATATGCTTTTTTAAAAAAATCTGCATTCACACCACATGTTGGGCATGTATGATCTTTTTGAATTGCACTATGACACTTCATACAATCCATTGCGACTGCCTCCTAATTATCCTTGCCTGACTTTAATTCTTGTGCTTCTTTTGCTAATTCCAACATGATATCTGTCATGTCTTTTAAATCGTCTTTATAAATTGCATTTTCCGATGGATCAACTTCGGAAACTGGCTGAAATTTCTTCAATTCTTCTGCAAAATTAATCACCGCTGTCACTCCTTTTCTCCTCTTATCATTTCGCTTAGCTCGCCTGCTAAGTATAAAGAGCCTGCGCAATATAAGATTCTATTTTTTTCCTTTTGTTTCCATGCAAGAGCTTTTGAAAACGCTTCTTTACTGCTTTTTGAAATTATCTTCACATTTTCTTGTCCCATAGAACGAAATTGTTTCGCAATACTCTCTGGATCCACTTTTCTTTCCCCACGAATGGCTGTTATAAATACGGAGGAAAAGATAGGTTCTTTTGTCAACAACGTAATCATTGTCTTATAATCTTTATCCGCTACTACTGCAAATAAAAGCCCTGCCTCTTTTCCATTGCTTTTTACCGTTTTAACCAATTGTATCATTGCAGGTTCATTGTGAGCCCCATCAATATAGACATCTTCCATCACTTGTTCCATACGACAAGACCATCTCATATTTCTTAACCCTTTTCTTACTTCTTCTTCCTTTAGATCCGAACATAATTCAAAAAGAGTTAAAATAGCCAGTCCCGCATTTTCTACTTGATACTCTGCACAAGTGTCTATCGTTAGACTATCATATCTAATATATCGATTCTTCATAGAAAAATCAATAGCTTTCTGATTGTTTTTCAGAATTTTAATCATTTCTTTTGAAAGTACAATGGCTTTTGCATTTTTTTCGACAGCTCTTTCCAAAATAATGGAAGAACTCTCTTGATCCCCTAAATAGACAACAGGCGTATTTTCCTTTATAATTCCTGCCTTTTCTCCTGCAATTTCTAAAATTGTATTTCCTAAATACTGCATATGATCTTTTCCGATGGAAGTAATGACAGTAATGACTGGTTGTAACACATTGGTAGCATCAAGCCTTCCCCCAAGTCCTGTTTCATAAATCACATAAGTAATCTCTTTATGTCGCTCAAAAATTAAAGTGGCAATGACAAAGATTCCTTCAAAAAAAGAAACATGAGGATAGCCTTCCTCTACTAATTGATCCATGGCCGTTTTAAAGGAACAAAAGCACTCTAAAAATTCTTCTTTATTTACAGGCTCTCCATCTATTCGAAACCGTTCCTCTAATACAATTAAATGAGGGGAAGTAAAGAGACCCACATGCTCCCCTTTTTCCATTAAAATACAATTCATATAAGCACAAGTAGAACCTTTTCCATTGGTACCTGCTACATGAATTGCCTTTTTCGCTAAATGGGGATTTCCTAATCGCTCCAACAGCCTCAATAAATTTTCTTTTGTTGTCTTTTTTGCAAATTTTGGGATTTCTAATAAATAAGCAACCGCTTCTTCATAGGTGTATTCCTGTTTCATTTTTTATGATTTTCACTCCCTCATATAAACGATAAGGCTGTCGCATTAAGCAAACTCATATCCGCTTAGTGGGACAGCCCCGTTATCGTTCTTCTTTATTATTTCTTTAATTGAGCAAGACGTTCTCTTACTTGTTCTAACATACTTGTATATTTCACTAATTTTTCTTTTTCTTCATCGATTTTTGCCTGTGGAGCTTTGCTCATAAAACGCTCGTTAGAAAGCATTCCTTCGACACGTTTTACTTCACCGATTAATTTCTTCTCTTCTTTTTCAAGACGTTCTAATTCCTTGGCAATATCTACAAGCTCTGCAAATGGCATATAAATAACGGCATCAGGAATCACTGTTGATACAGCATCCTCATCAATTCCTGCCTTATCTTCTTGTACAAAAACTTCACTTGCATAAGCGAGAGTTTCAAAGAATACTTTACCATTTTCAAATACATTGCGGATTTCTTCTTTTTCAGAAACTACAAAAACTTTTGCCTTTTTACTTGGAGCTACATTCATTTCCGCACGAAGGTTACGAATATTTCTTACTGCTCCTTTCATGATTTCTACCGCAAATTCATCTGCTTCAAAACTCCATTCTTCTTGATATTCTGGCCATTTTGAAATCATAATAGATTCTTCTTCCTCTTGTAAAGTACCAAAGATCTCTTCTGTAATAAATGGCATATATGGGTGAAGAAGTTTTAAAGACTGAATTAAAACATGTTTTAATGTCCAAAGTGCTGCCGCTTTTGTTTCATCTGCATCGTTATAAAGTCTTGGTTTTACCATTTCAATATACCAATCACAGAACTCTTCCCAAATAAAGTCATATACTTTTTGTACGGCAATTCCAAGTTCAAACTTATCCATATTTTCTGTTACATCTTTTGTCAATGTATTTACTTTTGATAAGATCCATTTATCCGCACTTGTTAATGCATTTAAATCCATTTTAGCTGGAATTTCTGCTTTTTCTAAGTTCATCATAATAAAACGAGAAGCATTCCACACTTTGTTTGCAAAATTACGGCTTGCCTCCACACGTTCCCAATAAAAACGCATATCATTTCCTGGAGCATTTCCTGTAATCAATGTTAAACGAAGCGCATCTGCACCATATTTATCAATAACTTCAATTGGATCGATACCATTTCCAAGTGATTTACTCATTTTACGACCTTGTGAATCTCTTACAAGTCCATGAATTAATACGTGTTTAAATGGAACTTCTCCTGTCTGTTCTAATGCAGAAAATACCATACGGATTACCCAGAAGAAAATAATATCATATCCTGTTACTAACACATCGGTTGGATAGAAATATTCTAATTCTTTTGTTTTTTCTGGCCAACCAAGTGTTGAAAATGGCCATAATGCGGAACTAAACCATGTATCAAGGGTATCTTCATCTTGTGTTAAATGGCTACATCCACATTTTGGACAAACTTCTGGTTTTTCTGTAGAACGAGCAACAATAATCTCTCCACATTCATCACAGTAATAAGCTGGAATTCGATGTCCCCACCATAGTTGTCTAGAAATACACCAGTCGCGAATGTTTTCTAACCAATGGAGATAAATTTTATCAAAACGTTCTGGAACAAATTCTAAATCTCCTTTTTTCAGAGCTTCAATTGCTGGTTTTGCCATCTCTTCCATGCGAACAAACCATTGTTGTTTTACCATTGGCTCTACAGTAGCTTTACAACGGTCATGAGTTCCAACATTGTGAGCGTGATCTTCTACACGAACTAAATAACCGCCTTCTTCTAAATCTTTTACGATAGCCTTTCTCGCATCATAGCGAGCCATCCCTTCGTATTTTCCACCTTTTTCATTGATAGTAGCATCATCGTTCATCACATTGATCTCTGGGAGATTATGGCGACGTCCTACTTCAAAGTCATTTGGATCATGAGCTGGTGTAATTTTTACAGCACCTGTACCAAACTCTTTATCTACATAAGTATCTGCGATAATTGGAATTTGACGATTGCAAAGTGGAAGTTCTGCCATTTTTCCAACTAAATCTGCATAGCGTTCATCTTCTGGGTGAACAGCAATAGCAGTATCTCCTAATAATGTTTCAGGTCTTGTTGTAGCGATTTCAATAAATCTTCCTTCTTCTCCAACAATTGGATAATTGATATGCCAAAAATGTCCTGGCTGATCCACATGTTCCACTTCTGCGTCAGAAATAGAAGTCTGGCATACTGGACACCAGTTTACAATACGAGAACCTTTGTAAATATAGCCTTTTTCATATAATTTTACAAAAACTTCTTCTACTGCTTTTGAGCAACCTTCATCCATGGTAAAGCGTTCTCTATCCCAGTCTGCAGAAGAACCCATTTTCTTTAACTGATTAATAATTCTTCCACCGTATTCTTCTTTCCACTCCCATGCTTTTTCAAGGAAACCTTCTCTTCCTAACTCTTCTTTGTCAATACCTTCTGACTTTAATTTTTCAATAACTTTTACTTCCGTTGCGATGGCAGCATGGTCTGTTCCTGGTTGCCATAATGCGCTATATCCTTGCATTCTTTTAAAACGGATTAAAATATCTTGCATTGTATTATCAAGAGCGTGTCCCATATGGAGCTGTCCTGTTACGTTTGGAGGTGGCATCACAATTGTAAAAGGTTTCTTACTCTGATCCACTTCTGCATGAAAATATTTTTTATCCATCCAATTTTTATAAATTCTGTCTTCAATCTCTTGAGGATTATATGTTTTTTCTAATTCCTTTGCCATAATACTCTCCTTTATCTTTTTTAATTTTTTATATGGGTGCTTTTTTATTCTATAGGATGACTCGCTTGCGAGGAATTTCCTATAGAATAAAAAACGCCCCTTGCTTTATGCAAAGGGCGCAAAATACGCGGTACCACCTTAATTTAATAACAATCTTTCCTTAACAAAATTCGTCATTGAAAAATTGTAATTCTCTCATAAACCGATAACGGGGTAAGCCGTCACACTCTACTCTCTCGCAAAATCAAGTATTTGTTTTATACTTTCATGGATTCCTGTAATACAACTCCATATCATTTTACGCTGTTCGAATGTGCTGTTCAAAAGCTACTTCTTCTAATTCTTCTCATCCATGTCTTTCAGCCGATGAACATGGTTCTCTGTCTAAGGACTATTAGAATACTCCTCTTTCTCACTACATTTTATTTTTTTATAAAAAATTTTTGTTTGAGTCTTATTATATATAATATATTGTTTATAGTCAATACAATATTTTTTATTAACAGAGTATTCCTTTTTTACTACATCTCTTTTTCATATTTACAACGGTAATAAATAGCATACCCCTGTATGAACAAATAGGTAAAAACAAATAATAAAATAGGTATCATATCAACACCCATAAGAGCAAAGGAAACCATCAGTGCTCCAAAGACAAAGGTCATAATATCATATGCTTTTGCTTTCGCACGACTAGAGATAGCAATATTTCGCTCATCTTTTTCCTCAATCTCTATTTGTCTTTTGATGTCAGGATAATTTTGAATGGCTTTGTCTGAAATCAGATTTCCCATTCCATATCCAAAAGCCCCACACCCGACTCCGATACAAACATATGGCAGTGCCAACAGAAATTCTTTCGGATTATCTACACTTTTTATAAAATACAAACCTAATAATACTAGAACAATACCTAAAACTGTTATGATATAATTTTTTGTTTTTTTCATTTCGATTCCTCCTCATAAATAAAGATATCTTCAATGCTCATTCCAAAAAATCTAGCAATCTTAAATGCCAATAAAATAGATGGATTGTATCTACCATTTTCTAGTGAACCAATTGTTTGGCGTGAAACTTCAAGTATCGCTGCTAACTCTTCTTGCTTGATACCGCGTTCCTTTCGCAACTCTTCCAATCGATTTTTCATATCCAACCTCCTTTTATGGAAAGTTTCCTTTACATCTACATTATAATTCTATTCTTTTAAAATGTCAAGTTTGCTTTCCATAAAATCTTCAAATTTTGAAAAACTTCTGTAATATGACAGAACAAAGTATGCATTGCACATACATCACGACTTTCGGTCACTTCTAGCAGGGACGCAATCTCTATGACATTAAAAAGCGATAGAGATCATTCCCTATCGCTTTTGGTTCTAATATTTTTTCGATGATAAAGTTCTTTCGTTTTAAATGTTAAAACAATTTCCTCCAATAAATTCTCGAATTAACGAGTTGTTTGGTATGCTCTCACTTGGAATTCCTAAAAAGTAATCTAAAAACTTCAATAATCGTTTTGCTTCTTGATACTCTTCGCAATCCGTTGGAACCGCATATAATAATGGTTCTGCATATTGTTTTAAAACAGAAATCTCATAAATTAAAGCCGAATTAAACATGGCATCCGCTTCCTCTTGGTATGGGAAAATATAGTTTTCTTCCCCTCTTCTTACCGAATCCCAACGAGCTATCGTATCTTTTGCCTTCGTTCCTCGATAGCTGGCATCTCTTACAATTCTTCGAAGAAGCCTTGCATCTGTTGTAGCAACACGATTATGTTCATCAATATTAATCGGTGTTAATGCACTAATATAGATCTTAAAAATCGATTCCTTTGGAAGCTCTTTCGTCAGCTCTCCATTTAATCCATGGATTCCTTCAATGACTAAAATATCCTTATCGGTTAACTGTAACCAATGATTTCGAAATTCTTTCTCACCACTGATAAAATTAAACGTTGGCATAGATACTTTTTTTCCACTTAATAAAGCTCTCATATTCTCTTGGAATAAGTCAATATCTAATGCCTCTAATACTTCGAAATTATACTCTCCATTCTCATCTTTTGGAGTATCCTCCCGATTTTTAAAATAATTATCAATGGAAATAGGGTGTGGCTTCATTCCATGTATTTTTAACTGAATGGATAACCGATGGGAAAATGTCGTTTTTCCAGAAGAGGATGGACCTGCAATCAACACAATTTTTTTCTTATTTTTGATAATTTCATCCGCTAAGTTTGCCAATCTCTTTTCTTGTAACGCCTCTTGGATTAAAATAACTTCATTCATTCTTCCATCCACAATTGCATTATTTAAAGCTCCTACCGTCTGAATTTCTAATGTATTTCCCCATTCCTCTGCTTCTTTTAATATCTGAAATAATTTTGGACGATGAATAAAAGGAGCAATCTCTTCTGGCTGTTCTCTCGCTGGCATTCGAAGCAAAAATCCATTTTCATATGGCTCTAATGAAAAGACCGATAAAACTCCTGTAGAGGGTACCATATACCCATAAAAATAATCTTCATACCCATCAATGGCATAGAGATTGGTCGTAGAGCCTCTCCGATAGCGAAACAAGTTTTCTTTTGCCGTCATTCCATATTGATGAAAACGCTCCATCGCCTCTTCTGTGCGAATAATATGCTTTTCAATTGGCCAATCCTCTTTTATTAAAACTTCCATGCGCTCTTTTACCTCTTGTAACCTTAAAAGCGCTTCTTCCTGATCTTCGCCATCAACTTCACAGTAATAAGATTCTCCTAAAGAATGTTTTACCATGACTTTTGCATCTTTCTTTTTAAATAAATCATGAAATGCTTTTAACATTAAAAATGTCATACTTCTTTTGTATGCCGACATTCCTGCCTTATCTTTTGTTGTTAAGAAAACAATATCATCGCCTTCCTCTACTTCTTTATATAATTCGCAAAGAACTCCCGATTTTTTTGCAAGCACATACACGTTTTCTTTTTTCATCTCTTTTACTAACTCACAAAGAGTTGTATGTTCCGCTACTGTTTTCTCCTGTCCAAATACACGAATGGTTATCATTGCCTTTCCCCTTTCTATGTTGCCCGATCTTAGATAGCGTCATCTTCTTGTTTTATGATGTCATAATTTTGTTTATTCTATGAAAGAAAAGTCTTTTTTATCACTATTTATAGCATTCGAAATGGACTTTTACTATCGATTACTTTCACTTCAAGTTCTTTGCAATGTTCTTTTAAGTAATTCGAAATAAATTCCATAAACATATGCTCTAACCCATAATGTCCTGCATCTAAAATAGCGAGCCCTTCTTCTAATGCATCGATTCCATTATGATGTCCAATATCACCAGTAATTAATACATCCGCCCTTTTTTTCAGTGCCTCTATCTCCATTCCTTTTCCAGAACCTGGGCAAATAGCAACTCGTTTTATTTTCTTTTCTTCTTCACCAAATAAAGCAATGGATGGAACATGAAATTTCTCTTTCACAAAAAGGGCACATTCTTTTAATGTCATCTCCTTTTTTAAATCTCCAACCCGTCCAATACCTTCTAATTTTCCATCTTCTTCTACGGTTACTTCAAGAGGTTCTCCATTTTCGATTTGCAATTTCTCTTCTGCTAATTGTGCCATCCCTCCCATTACATCAAAATTGGTATGCATGGCATAACAAGCGATTTTATTTTCGATCAACGTAAGTATTTTTCTTCCAAGCACGGTATCCTCATTGACTTGTTTCAAACTAGAAAAAATCATCGGATGATGGGATACGATGAAATCCGCTTTTTCCTCCACTGCTTTTTTTACTACTTCCTCGGTAACATCAAGAGTCACAATGACTTTTTTTACTTCTTGGTCTTTTCGTCCCAATAAAAGTCCCACATTATCCCACGAGCATGCATACTGTTTTGGAGAAAGCATTTCAAGTTGTTGTATCAGTTCCTTTACCTTCATAATAAGCAAGACCTCCTTTTAAATTTTCCACCTTATGTAATAATTCTTTTTTTCGTTCTAACCCAGAAGGAGAATCCACATTTTCTAACCGATCTAATAGTTCCTCACTTGTCTTTTTTTCCTTTAACAACCACTGTTCTAAAATCGGATCTTGACTCTCTAATAATTGTTTTCCATAGAGATATTCCCATTCTTTTTCATAATGTTCTTGCCCACCAACGGCCTTGATTACGGTGTAATATTTTCCTTCTTCTATGAGCATTTTTTCCTCCACAATTTTCCAATTTAAATCATGGAGTTTTTGTCGAACTTTATAAATTTCAGACTGAGGCTGAACAACTAACTCTTCAATAGAAGGAAGAATGAAAGCCCCCTCTTGTAAAATTTTTGCCACTAGATCACCGCCCATTCCTGCAATAATGACCGTTTCTACTTCCCCTTCTCTTAGTTTTTCAAGGCCATTGGATAAACGTGTCTCTATTTTTTCTCCTAGATTGCGTTCCTTTATATTTTGTGTTGCTTTTGAAAGCGGCCCTTTTCGAACGTCCATAGCAATGGCACTTTTTGCAATTCCTCTTTCCACTAATGAAATAGGAACATAACCGTGATCGGTTCCAATATCCGCTATTTTATTTCCTTTTGTCACCATTAAAGCAACGGTTTCCATGCGTTTTGACAATGTGATCATGTATGATTCCTTCCTGATTCTATCTTTTAATCTAAATAATCTTTTAACTTTTTACTACGGCTTGGATGGCGAAGTTTTCGAATGGCTTTCGCCTCAATTTGACGGATTCTCTCTCTTGTTACATCAAACTCTTTTCCAACTTCTTCTAACGTACGGCTTCTGCCATCATCAAGTCCAAACCGTAATTTTAATACTTTTTGTTCCCGTTCATTTAATGTTAAAAGAACTTCTGACAACTGCTCTTTTAACATCATATAAGCCGCCGCTTCTGCAGGGACAGGAATATTATCATCTTGAATAAAATCTCCTAAATGGCTGTCATCTTCTTCTCCTACTGGAGTTTCTAAAGAAACAGGCTCTTGAGAAATTTTTAAGGCTTTTTGTACCTGCTCCACGTCCATATTTAACTCTTTTGCAAGCTCTTCTGGCAAAGGCTCTCTTCCTAACTTTTGTATCATCTCTCTTGATGTACGAACAATTCGATTAATGGTCTCAACCATATGAACAGGAATTCGAATCGTTCTCGCTTGATCCGCAATGGCTCTTGTAATTGCCTGACGGATCCACCAAGTAGCATATGTGCTAAATTTATATCCTTTTTGATATTCAAATTTATCTACTGCTTTAATAAGCCCCATATTTCCTTCTTGAATTAAATCAAGAAAATGCATTCCGCGTCCCACATATCGTTTTGCAATACTAACTACTAACCGCAAATTAGCTTCTGCTAGTCGTTTTTTTGCTTCTTCATCCCCATGTTCAATACGTTTCGCAAGTTCTATCTCCTCTTCTGAATTCAACAATGGGATTTTACCAATCTCTTTTAAATACATACGAACAGGATCATCGTAAGAGACACCTTCTGGCACAGATAAATCCACTTTTTCTAACTCTTCTACTTCTTCTAACTGTTCTAACTCTTCTAGATTATCAGGCTCTTCTGAAAAATCTATCTCTTCTTCTGATCGTTTTGTCTGAATCGCTATAATATCAACAGAATTCTTTTCCATAAAATCATAGACTTGTTCAATTCGTTCTGCTGTTAGCTCTTCTTTATCTTTAAAAAATTGAAGAATTTCTGCATAATCTAATACATTTTTCTTCTTTTTGGCAATTGCAAGTAATACTGTAAGCTGTTCTTCAAATGTTTTTAATTTCTCCATTGTTCAATCCCTTTCCTCTCTTTTAAGAGAAATGCAGTGATATGTGTAACTTCTGTAACTTTGCTTTGTCCTTGATTCGTTCTTGCCACATTCCAATATCATTGGAATGTTCTATATCATAATTAATGCGATATTCTTTCACCCTTTTTACTACATCTGTCAGCGCTTTTTCATTATCTTCTGGAGAAGGCGCCATTTTTAATGTTGTATTAAAAATCATTGCCACCCGATTATGCTCTTCTAATTCAGTAAATTGATTTAAGATTTTAGCAGGTGTCACTTTCTTCTCCTCTTCGTATTGGGAAAATAACATTTTAGCAACAGAATGATACGCAGGCTCTACAAAATCATCTTCGCTGACTACTCCTTTTAAACGCTCAAAGAGTCTCGGTTCATTTACAAGCCAAGTGAGCAATAAACGTTGCGATTGACGATATCCATCATCTTTTTGATTTCCTTTTTTCTCTTCTTTTTCTTTTTGCCCTTGGACTTCATATACTTGTGCCTGCATACCATAGCGATTTACTAATTCCTCTAAATCCCTTGCACTCATATGATACATTCTCGCACAGGCTTCTAAATAATTTTGACGTTCTAATCGCTCCGAAATGGTGGCTAATTTCTTTGCTAATTCATGAGCAAATGATGTCCAACTTTCTGGATCGTTTTCGTTATACTGCTGTTTTAATATGGAAACTTCGAACATAAAACTGCCTACCGCTTCTTTCAAACGCTTTTCTAACTCCTGAGCCCCTAATGCTTTTATAAATTCATCTGGATCTTTATAAGGCTTTAGATTGAGTACACGAACGGATAATCCACTTTCTTTTAAAATTGGTATTGCTCTAAGAGCCGCTCTTGTTCCCGCTTCATCACTATCATAAGATAAAATAACTTCTTTAATATATCGCTTTAATAACATCCCATGCTGTGAGGTAAATGCAGTTCCAAGGGATGCCACCGTATTGGTAAATCCTGCTTGGTGCATACTAATTACATCCATGTAGCCTTCACAGACAATGAAATATGGCTTTCTTGACGTCCGCGCAATATTTAGTCCAAATAGATTTCGGCTCTTATCAAACACGGCCGTCTCTTTTGAATTTAAATATTTTGGGCTACCATCTCCCATGACACGGCCACCAAATCCAATGACTTTACTATTAACATCAAGAATTGGGAACATGACACGATTCCAAAACTTATCGCTTCCACCGCGTTTTTCATCAATGGTGACTAGCCCAGAATCTTTCATCTGCTGATCGGTATAACCTTTTTTCCTCAAATATTGATAAAGATCATCACTATAAATATCAGCGTACCCTAAACCAAATTTTTTAATCGTTTCCTCTTGAATTCCACGATTTGTCAAATATTCATATGCCGTTTTTCCACGTTCACTATGAAGAAGTAAATAAAAATAATTCGCCGCTTGTCGATTCATTTCTTTTAATACAGATTTATAATCTGCCATTTTTCTTTCCTCTTCTGAAAGTTCCACCTTTGGCAATTCAATTCCTGCTCTTTCGGCCAACATTTTTAATGCTTCTGGAAACGTATAATTTTCATACTCCATAATAAAGGTAAATACATTTCCACCTGCTCCACAGCCAAAACAATAATACATTTGCTTATCACGGCTTACAGAAAAGGAAGGCGATTTTTCATTATGAAATGGACAAAGTCCAAAGTGAGAAGCTCCTTTTTTCTTCAAACTAACATAATTTGAGATCACATCAACAATATCATTTCTTACGCGAACTTCTTCCACAATTTCTTCATTATAGTACAAATTTCTCACCTCAACTTTTCAAATTCAATATCATTTCTGATTTCATTCAAGAAATACTCCATGCCTTTGGCTCATAGATTTCTTGAAACTTTGCAAGTGCAAAATGATCGGTCATTCCAGCAATATAGTCACAAATAATCTGCTCTTCTTCTTCCCCATTTTCTTGCATCTTCTGATATTCTATCGGTAGTTCTTCAAAAAATTTTTTATAATGTTCAAACAGTGCAATCAATAAATCTTTACACTTTTGTTCTTCGCGTTTTACAACAGGATTTGTATACACATTTTGAAACATAAATTTACGCAATCCAAAGAGAGCATTCTCTATTTCTTCCGACATACGAATATCGGCAGATCCATCACTTTGAATAATAATATCATGAATCATTCGATTTAATCGGCTTTTCTGATCATTCCCTAATATGTCGGTATATTCTTTTGGAATCGCTTCCTCTGTTAATACTTTTCCTCGGATAGCATCATCAATATCATGGTAAATATAGGCTATCTTATCGGACAATCGTACAATTCTTCCTTCTAATGTCTTTGCCTGCCCTGTTGTCTGATGATTTAAAATTCCATCTCTCACTTCAAAAGAAAGATTTAATCCCTGTCCCTTGTTTTCTAATTTTTCCACGACGCGAACACTTTGTTCATAATGTTTAAATCCACAGCTACACACTTCATTTAACGCATGTTCTCCTGCATGTCCAAATGGTGTATGCCCAAGGTCATGTCCTAGTGCAATAGCTTCTGTCAAATCTTGGTTTAACCGCAAGGCTTTTGCAATGGTTCTAGCATTTTGAGATACTTCTAATGTATGCGTTAGTCTTGTGCGATAATGATCTCCTGTTGGAGCAAAAAATACTTGTGTCTTATCTTTTAACCTGCGAAATGCTTTGCAGTGAAGGATTCGATCTCGATCTCTTTGATAAATCGGACGAATATCACAAGGTTCTTCTTCTTTTTCTCTTCCAATTGATGTTGCACTAAATGCTGCAAAAGGACTTAAATACTGTTGCTCAAATAATTCTTGTTTTTCTCGAATATTCATACTTTTCCTCCTTGCACATAGTTACGACTTTCGTTGCTCTATCACAGTGTGCAACGCACACTTTATTCCATACGAACCATTTGCTCAATAAAATTTATAGAAACTCATCTTCTCTTAATGCGTCAAGAGCCTCTTGTAAGCCTTCGTCTTCTACGATTTCACGCCCGTCTTCCTCTTCTCCTGCACTTCCTTCTGACATAACGGATAAAGCATCTAATGACATCTTCATAATATCTTTCACTTCTTCTGTTGTCATAGAAAGTCTTTCTGCCAATTCTTCTGCTGTTGCCTCTCTACCAAGCTGATCTGCCATAGCTTTTGATACTTCACTTAATAAATTAGCGCGCTCTACCATGCGTTTCCCTGTTTTTTCTTCCTGCTCTTCGATTTGAAGCATTCCTTTCATCGTCCGGTGAAGGCAGTCTTCTAAATGGACATGAAACTGTTCTACGCCTTTTCCTTCAAATTCATTTAAAGCCATAATAAGTGCAATGTTGCCTTCTTGAATTAAATCTCCAAGTGGAATTCCTTTTCCAATATAGCTCCCTGCCACTTTAATGACTTGCTTTAAATTTCCTTCGACTAATCGATTCTGAGCAAAGACATCTCCCATTTGATGCTGTTCTAATAATCGCTCTTCTTCCTCTTTTAATAATTCTTCCATATCCGCTAATTCCTCCATATAAAAAGAAATAGCTGGTTCTTTTTGTCCTTCTTCTCCTTCTTCTATCGTTTCTTCCTCAAACTCCTCCTCCATAAAATCTAATTCTTCTTCCCACTCTCTTATCATTTCTATCTCAATCCTTTCTATACGCTATTATAACAGTGAGAAACCTAGTTTTAGTTTCTCACGTTCTGTTCAGGCGTTACCATGATAACGGTCTCTGCCTTCCATACAACAAAAAGCCTATCTTTCCTACTTATCCTATGATTTTCTAATATCTCGTCTCATTGGATAGACTTCCTCATAATATATAA
>OBXV01000469.1_pt1 | contig 20154 bp, 20 predicted proteins | sample 1495451 | NCBI WGS metagenome assembly OBXV01 (sample SAMEA2580178, study PRJEB22360) | human gut metagenome | biome: human gut; feature: human-associated habitat; material: faeces | place: Denmark | collected 2008/2010 | reverse complement strand
TTTTCTAAAACATTTTTCTCATATCATACCAGCAAGCTCCTCCATGTGTAGAGTCTGCCACCCCAAAGTTTTCAAATCCATGACTTCCGTAAAACTTCAGCAAATGTTCTTTACAGGTTAAAATCACACCTTTTTTTCCTCTTTCTTTTGCCGTATCGGAGAGAAAATCCAGCAACTTTCCTGCAATTCCCTGATTTCTGTATCCTTCTCTTACGTCTAATCCAAACACTGTTTGGTAAGCTCCGTCAGGCTTATGCAGTGCCGCATTATGATAAAGCTCGTCCGGTAAAGAGGGCCGGTCTGTCACCGCTCCGTTAATAAAACCGGCAATTTCTCCCTGTACTTCTGCTACGAAAAAACTTTCTAAAAATGTACTCATGCGTTTTTGAATTTCCTCTGCCGAAGCTGCTTCTGCCTTTGGAAAACACTCTGCTTCAATCTGCGCCAATACAGAGGCTTCTTCTAATTTTGCATTTCTGATTGTAATTTCCATATTTTCTCTCTCATCCTCATAAATTCCCATTTTCTGAAAGGCTTCTTCAATAAGCTCTAAAACCTCCTCACTGTCTGCACTGATGGTATGGCAGTGATGACCGGATGTAATATTTGTAAGAGGACGTGATTTTCCTGTGCGAATATCCTCCACAAACTGTTTTACCTGTCTTCTGGAGCTGATTTGCAGGGAAGCTCTTAATTCTCCGTAAATATGGTGCTGTACAAACACATCTATAACTGTGCCTCCGCAGTCTACTACTGCGTTTAATTCTTCTTCTATTTTTTCATCGGTATGACACACCTGAAAAACCCGAACAAATTTCTTTGTTCCCTGACAGATATATCCTCTGTTGGTAGACAGAATTTCACAATCTGCCGCACGCAGTAATGCAATATCCTGTACAATTACCTGTCTGCTTACATGAAAAAGTTCTGCCAGCTTTGTTCCTGATACCGGTTTGTCGCTTTCCGAAATATATTTTAAAATTTCTTTTCTGCGTGTTTCTCCAACCATTCTGAAAAATCCCCTTCCTTCGCTGTATTATACCTCGTGAAGATTTTTTAAGGACAAGTCTAAAATCGGAGAGGAATGTGTCAAAGCCCCGCTGGAAATATAGTCTACGCCAACTTCTACCAGACGTTCAATGTTCTCTTTTGTAACATTACCGGAGCACTCGGTTTCTGCTCTGCCGTCAATGAGCTTCACTGCCTCTTTCATTACCTCCGGCGTCATATTATCCAGCATAATAATGTCTGCTCCGGCTTCTACTGCCTCCTTTACCATCTCCAGATTTTCTGTTTCAATCTCGATTTTACGAACAAAAGGAGCATATTCCTTTGCCATTTCCACTGCTTTTTTCACACTTCCTGCTGCTCCGATATGATTATCCTTCAATAAAATTCCGTCAGAAAGGTTGTATCTGTGATTATAACCGCCGCCGACTTTTACCGCATATTTTTCAAAAATACGCATGTTCGGAGTTGTTTTTCTGGTGTCTAAAAGCTTGATTTTTGTTTCTTTTAAAAGCTCTGCAATCTGATGTGTATAAGTCGCAATTCCGCTCATTCTCTGCAAATAATTCAGCGCAGTACGCTCGCCGGAAAGAAGCACACGGATGTCTCCACGTATTACTCCCAAAAGCTGTTTATTCTTTACCTCATCGCCGTCTTCTGCGTAAAATTCTACCTCTGTTGTCTCATCCAAAAGCTTGAAAACACGCTCAAATACACCCAGTCCGGCAATAATTCCATCCTGCTTGCAAATCAGCTGTACTTCTCCCTGTTTTCTGTTTCGCATAACGGCATTTGTAGTAACATCCTCGCTGCTGATATCTTCCTGTAATGCCATTTTTATCAAATTATCTGCATTTAATTTCATTGTAATATCGTTCATTTTGCCTGTCTCTCTCTTTCTATTTCTTTCAGAATTTCGTTCTTATACACCTCTGTCAGACATTCCTTCTGACTTACAATACACTCTTGTGTCTCTTGATACAGTTTATCAAAATCAGCATCATTTGTCTTGCATTTTTCCCTATTTTTTTCAATATTTTTTGCCGCACGCTCAGCAAAAACCAGACTTTCCAAAAGAGAATTGCTTGCAAGACGGTTAGCGCCGTGCACGCCGTTACAGCTTGTCTCACCTACTGCATACAGACTTTTCATTGTTGTTTTACTGTCTGCATCCACATGAATTCCCCCCATAAAATAGTGCTGGGCAGGAACTACGGGTATCCATTCCTTGGTTACATCATAGCCTTCCTCCAGACATCTTTCATAAATATGAGGAAAATGATTTAAAATCACTTTTTCTCCTAAAACCGTCATATCCAGCCACACATAAGGCTTATTATCCAATTCCATCTGCTTATGGATTTCCTTTGTCATCAGGTCTCTTGGAAGCACCTCATTTGCAAAACGTTCTCCTTTTGCATTATATAATTTTGCTCCTTCTCCCCTTACAGACTCCGAAATCAGAAAACGTCTTCCCGGTTTTAAAGAATATAAGGTCGTAGGATGAATTTGAATATAATCAATATTTTCTAATTCCACTTTATGGCGCATAGCGATTGCCAGAGCATCTCCTGTTAAATGGGGATAATTGGTAGAATGTTGATATAAACCTCCAATTCCGCCGCTTGCCAGTATGGTATGCTCTGCCTGAATTCCCATACATTCCTCATTTTCCGTTTCTGCAAGAATTCCCATACAGGTATTGTCCTTCTCGATTAAATCCAGCATGGTGGTATGCTCCATAATTTTTACATTTGGAAGCTTTTTCACAGCCATTAAAAGCTTACTTGTAATTTCCTCTCCGGTAATATCTTCATGGAATAAAATTCTGGCTTTTGAATGACAGCCCTCTCTTGTATAATCCAGCTTTCCGTCACGCTTTGCGAAATCTACTCCGTAAGAAATCAGTTCATTAATGACCTCTCTGGAAGAACGTATCATGATATCCACAGACTCTTTTCGGTTCTCATAGTGCCCCGCTTTTAAGGTGTCTTCCATAAAGCTTTCATAGTCATTTTCGTCTCTTAAAACGCAAATTCCACCCTGCGCCAGATAAGAGTCGCTGTTTTTAAGGTCATCCTTTGTAATCAATATAACCTGCATATCGGAAGGAATATGAAGCGCTGCAAAAAGTCCGCTTGCGCCTGTTCCTACAATCAGCACATCTGCTTTTATCTTATTCATAAAGACACCCCCTACTTTGCCAGCTCCAGCATTTTGTCCAATGCTTTCTGTGCTTTTTCTCTGGTGTCTTCTGTAATTTCCACCTCATATTTTTCTTCTTTTAAGCAGTCACGCACCTTCTCAAGAGTGACTTTTTTCATATCTGCACAACACTGTCCTTGCATAACAGAATAGAAGCTTTTTTCAGGGCATTTTTTCATAAGCTCTGCGAAAACACCGTCCTCTGTGCCAATTAAAAATTCCTTTTTTGAAGACTTTTCTGCATAGCCGATAATGTCCGAAGTGCTTCCGATAAAGTCTGCCTCTGCCAGAATTTCCTCTGTGCATTCCGGATGTGCCAAGAATTCTACCTGTGGGTATTTTGCCTTTGTCTGCCTTACGGTTTCCACTGTAATTTTTTTATGTACCGGACAATATCCGTCATTTAAAAGAATATTTTTTTCAGGTACTTGTTTTGCCACATAGCTTCCCAGATTTTCATCCGGAATAAAGAAAATATTTTTATTTGGCAATGCTTTTACAATTTTTACTGCGTTGGATGAGGTCACGCATACATCAGAAACCATCTTTAAAGCGGCTGTTGAATTAATGTAGCATACCACTGCCAAATCCTCATATTTTTCTCGCATTTCCTGTACTTTTTTCGCTGATGCCATGTGTGCCATTGCACAATCTGCCTCTGCATCCGGCAATAATACTTTCTTCGTGGGATTTAAAATTTTTGCACTCTCCCCCATAAAAGAAACACCTGCAAAAACAATAATTTCTGCCTCTGTCTCTCTTGCCTTTTTTGCTAAATAATAGGAGTCGCCTACAAAGTCCGCAACCTCCTGAACTTCCTTTGGAACATAATAATGTGCTAAAATTACTGCATTTTTTTCTTTTTTCAGCTGTTCGATTTCCTCTTTCATGGCTTTCATTTTCTCTTTCCTCCTGCCAAGCATTTGACAGCTATTATACACCATGTTTTTACAGGTGACAAGACAGTTGTTATTTTTTTATCTTTACAATACTTTTCTACAAATAGATTTACCTAAATCACTTGACTTTACCCATATCTTAAGAGATATAATATTGGAAATACAAAAAGAAAGAGGTTACGAAAAATGGAAAAAAATTTTACTACCGGCAGTGTGTTAAAAGGCATTATCTTTTTTTCACTTCCATATCTCCTCTCCTATTTTCTACAAACACTTTATGGTATGGCAGACTTATTTATTATTGGACAGTTTTCAGATGTTTCTGCGACAACTGCTGTATCTATTGGCTCACAGTTTATGCATTTTCTTACCGTAATAGTTGTGGGACTTGCTATGGGTTCTACTGTCTCTATTGGTCAGGCTGTAGGAAAAAATGATAAAAAAAGTATCTCTGCAAACATCGGAAATACCATTACTTTATTTATGGTACTCTCTCTTATTTTGACAGCGATATTGCTTCTCTTGGTAAATCCTATTATCTCTATAATGGCAACACCCTCTGAAGCGGTTTCCGGTACTGTGGATTATTTAACTATTTGTTTTATTGGAATTCCTTTTATTACTGCATACAATATTATCAGTTCTATCTTCCGCGGTATGGGTGACTCCAAAACACCTATGTATTTTATTGCCATTGCCTGCATAATAAACATTGGACTGGATTATCTGTTTATGGGAGCTTTTCAGATGGGACCTTCCGGCGCTGCATTGGGAACGGTTTTGTCACAGGCTTGCAGTGTTTTGATTTCTCTTATCATTATTTTGAAACGGAAAAATGACATGGCTATAAAAAAAGAGGATTTCAAACCTAAGCAGTCTGTCATGAAAAAAATTCTGAATGTGGGCATTCCCATTGCTTTACAAGATGGATTTATCCAGATTTCTTTTCTTATTATTACTGTTATTGCCAACAGCCGTGGTCTGAATGATGCCGCAGCTGTTGGTATTGTAGAAAAAATCATAAGCTTTCTGTTTTTAGTTCCTTCTTCCATGCTCTCCACAGTTTCTGCCTTAGGCGCTCAAAACATCGGAGCAGGAAAACCAGAACGAGCAAAGCAAACACTTCGTTATGCAACCATAATCACAGTATGCTTTGGTCTTATAGTTGCCATTGTAATGCAATTTTTTGCTGAACCGGTGGTAGCTCTTTTTACAGATGTAACAACAGCAAATGGTGCAAAAACAATTCGTCTGGGAGAACAATATTTACGAGGTTATGTATGGGACTGCGTATTTGCCGGAATACATTTTAGCTTCAGTGGTTATTTCTGTGCCTGCGGAAAATCCATGCTCTCTTTTATACATAATATTCTGGCAATTTTACTGGTGCGTGTTCCCGGTGTCTATATGACATCCCTGTTTTTCCCTGAAACTTTGTTTCCTATGGGACTTGCTACTGCTGCCGGTTCTCTGCTGTCTGCGATTATTTGTGTAATTTTCTTTAAAACTATTTTAAACCACAATATATCTGCTACTTCAAAAAATTAAAAAAAGGGATATCACAGAGCATTCTTTTCTATGCCTTTGTGATATCCCAATTTTTATGGACAGATTTTTTTAATTTTCTTCTGATATGCTACAATCAACAAAATCATAGCACCCAGCCACGCTCCTGTCTCTGCAAAGTAAATGCCTTCTTTTCCCATTACGAAAGGAAGGAAAAATGCTATAGAAATACGCATAATCATTTCTGCAATTCCTGAAAACATGGGAATAACGGTATCGCCCATTCCCTGCAAAGCAGAACGATAAATATGAAGTAAGTACAAAATTATAAGAGTAGCTCCCATCACAGCCAGATAATTATATGCAATTTTTAAAACTTCTTCTGCCTGTTTCTCCGTAGGAGAAATAAAAATCCCCAAGATTTCATGTCCGAAAATAAGTAATACTGCACCTACTGCTAAAGCAATCACTACAGAAAGCTGTGCAGAAATTTTTACTCCGTCTTTAATCCTTTGATATTCTCCTGCACCCAGATTTTGTCCTACAAAAGAAGATGTGGCATATCCCAAGGAAACTGCTGCCAATTCAAACAATCCATATAATTTATTAGTTGCTGTAAAACCTGCTACATATAAAAATCCAAAACCATTAATAACATACTGAATAGCAATTCCGCCAAAACCAATAATAATATTTTGGAAAGCAACCGGAAGTCCTAATCCCAATAGCTTCTTCACTACACAGAAGTCATACTTCCAATCCTCTTTGCTCATCTTCCATACACCGTATTTTTTAAGCTGAATACAGCAAATCCCTCCAGAGCAAAATTGAGCCAGAACTGTTGCAATTCCTGCACCTTCTACTCCCCAGTGAAAAACCATTACAAAAATTAAATCCAGTACAATATTTGTAACAGCCGCCGTTACCATGGCTTTCAAAGGTGTTTTGCTGTCACCCATTGCCCGCAGTATTCCCGAAGATATATTATATAAGGCTGTCGCAACTAATCCTACCAACAAAATAAACAAATAGTTATAAGCGGACTGCCAGATATTCTCCGGCACTCTTAAAAAATTTAACAGAATTTTCAAATTCCCTAAAAATAATGCCATAAAAAGCAAGGTAACTCCTGCGCCTGTCCATACAGACATGGCAACGGTCTTTTTCATACCCTTTTCATCTTTTGCCCCAAAACGCTGAGCAATTAAAACAGAAAACCCCTGTGCAATCCCGGTAATCCCGCCTATGGCAGTAAAGCTAAGCCAGTCTGATGTCCCCAAAGCTGCCAACGCTTCTACTCCTATGCCTCTGCCAACAATAACACTGTCCATAACCGTATACATCTGTTGAAAGACATTTCCCAGCATCAGCGGAATGGCAAAAGAAATAATCATCTGTCGGGGATTTCCCCTGGTCATATCTTTTGTACTTTCTCCCATTATAAAACCTCACTTATAAAGTTTCTTTTATTTTCCTGCCCAATAATTCACAGCTTTTACAAGAAACTCACCGCATCCTTTTAAATTCTTATCATAGTATGCGAGAAATCTTTCATCTTCTATATACATAGACGCAAGCCCTTTATGTGCCTGAGCAGAGTATTCCTTCCATGTATATCCCAACCAGTCCTTATGCAAAAGCACAATTCTGTGCCCTGTTTCACTTTCCGGCAGTTCTTTGTTTCTCACAGCTTCTTCCAGCTGACGACAAACCTCTTTTTCCAGATTTTTAAATCTCTCATAATCTGCTTCAGACAGTCCCATAATTTTTTGATTTGCTTCGTCAACCGCTTCTTCACCATATTTTTCTCTGGCTTCTTTACCATAAAGCTTCTCTTTTTTCTCTATCAGCTCTCTCTTAAAACCTTCAAATTTCTCTTTATCACTCATACTTCTTTCTCCTTTCATGTCTGCAATGGTATTTTTTACAGTCTGAATTAAAGCAGAAATATGTTTTTCCTGTTCTATAAGAGCAATTAAATGTTCCTCAAGCGCTTGTGCCGCATCAAATCGGGGATTATTTATAATTTCTTTAATTACATCAAGCCCCAGATTTCTTTCCCGGTAAAATAAGATTTGCTGCAGCAGGTCCACCTGCTCCTGTTCATAGTAACGACAGCCTTTCTCATTTACTCTGCTGGGTTTTAGCAGACCTCTTTCATCATAATAACGAAGGGTTCTGGTACTTACCCCTGCAATATCTGCCAACTGTCTGATACTGTACTCCATATTTCTTCCTCCTTTTCTTCCTGTACAATTACCATAACAGTTTCCGCTGCGTCAATGTCAAGGCTGTTTTTTCATTTTTTAATTCCATGTCTGAACAATATCTATAATTTCCCTTTCATACTCTCCGAATAAATCTTCATGTCGCCCCATATTTTTCACATTGGTTTCTGCTCCCCATATATCATCATCAAAAAATTCCCATACATGATAAGCAACTCCACGATATTCAAAATCAATACTTCCGCAACCATCTTCCTCAGAATAGGTAAAAGGAAATCTTTTTTCTTTTAAAAGGTTTTGCAACTTTTCTAATCTCATCGTTCTGTCTTCCTTCTCTTATGACTGACTGGAACATTTTTCTGCATCAATAGCCAGAACCAGCATCAATACATACAAAGCATTTTCCGGTCTGTCAATTTCCATGACATATGTATCCGCTAAAGAAAATACTTCTTTATTTACCAAGGCTACTGCCCTTCCAGTCTGATCCTGTATTTCATAATCCCATTCCCATACGTTTCCCTGCACGCTCCAGCCATTAAAATCAACAACAAATTTAGGCTTAAAAAAAGTAAACTCTTTCTGAACACACCCCAAATATTGTTCTCCCGCATAGAGTTCAAACTTAGGTAAAAATGTGAGCACTTTTTCTTTTACTGTACCTAAATATTGCCCATATTGATCCATAATTTTTAGACAATGTCCCCACGCTAATTCACCTTTTACTGTATACACTTTTTCTCCCTGCTCATTATAGATATCATAACTGTCAAGCCATGAAAATATCCTTTGTTTAAATAAAAGTTTCATATCGTCTCCTTTTGTTCATTAGTGACATTTACTCCATCCACAGCTTTTGCAAATATTACATCCCTCTTCAAAAACAAGGGGTTCTCCGCACTCCGGACAATACATTTTATCTGTTTCTCCCCTTACCGGAACTGCTTTTGGTTTTGGAATTTTCTTGCCTTTCTCATCTTTTCCCGCTTTCTGACTTAATTCCTCCTGCATTTCTTTATACATATCCATTAAAGCATTTCCCACTGCCATTGGACAGCATGCACCTTTACTTGTATCCTTTCTAGTTACTCTACGAGCAGTATAAGACGGACAGGAACCACTGGAATTTAACTGATCTACAATAGTTTCAATATCAATTCCGCCTCTTGCACTGATAGAAATCATTCTGGAAAGACCAACCATAAAGTTATTACAGCCTCCGGTAGAACCTTTGCTTAAATATGTTTCCAAAAGTGCTCCTGTATGCGGGTCAAAAAGGGCAATACAGTGAAGACTTCCGCAGCCTGTAATCAGCTTTCTTTTCTTGCCTACCACATCGTCTGTGACAAGAATAATTTCTCCTCGTTTCAGTCCTTCTCCTGCTGTGATTTTCTTCGTTTCCTTTGTATTTAAAATTCCCACACGCTTGCAGCCGTCTCGGAAAATAGTAATTCCTTTTAACCCCTGCTCAAAGGCATATAAATAAAGATTTTCTGTTTCTTCCACAGTAAAGCCGGAAGGTACGTTTACCGTAGAGCTGATGGATGCGTCAATATGTCGCTGCCAGATGGACTGCATATCTATTCTCTGATGATAGTCTAAAGTCATAGCCGTTACAAAATAGTCCGGCAAAAGTCTGTCATCGGAAACCTTGTGCTCCTCCATAAAATCTTTTACAATTTTTGTATAAACCTTATAATACACGTCCTCTCCATGTAAGGACTCTGTTTTTCTCTCATAATAGTTGGCATAAATCGGCTCAATTCCTCCTGAAATGCCCAACATGGTAGACAAGGTTCCCGTAGGAGCAATGGTTAAAAGCTGAGAATTGCGAAGCCCGTATTTACGCACCAGCTCTTTTGTTCCCTCTGTTGTATTTGCCAGAAAATAAGGTGTTTCCATAATTTCCTCCACCTTACATTTTGGAAATGCACCCAATTCCTTGGCAAGCCTTGCGGAGGCTGCAATCGCTGTATCTGCCATGACAAAGCCTATTCTGTCACAGACAGAAACTGCGTCCTCTTCCCCGTAAGTCAGCCCCAGCTTAATCAGTGCATCTGCAAGTCCCATAATTCCCAATCCGATTTGACGCCACTGACTGACACTTTCTCGCTGCTCCGGAAGGGGATGCAAGGGCAGTCCTTCTTCCAACACTTCATTTAAAGCTCTTACAGATTCCTGTACACAATGCTTAAATTCTTCAAAGTCAAAATAGGCATTTTCTGTAAAAGGATTTTCTACAAAAGCAGAAAGGTTGATGCTTCCTAAAAGACAGCTTCCTCCTGCCGGCAAGGGCTCTTCTGCACAGGGATTTACGCCTGCATAAGAAAATTCCTTTGTATTGCTAAGTAAATTCCAGCCGGTAATTCTGTCCCAGAACAATGCGCCCGGTTCTGCATAATCCCAGTTTGTTTCCGTAATGCGGTGAAACAGCTCTCTGGCATTTACCATACGTTCAATAACCTGTCCTGTCTCTTCTCTTGTATAATGCAGACAATACTCTTCGTTTTTCTTCACTGCTTCCATGAAATCCTCATGAATACGCACGGAAATATTCGCTGTATTTACTTTTTCCAAATCAGTTTTCAGCTCAATAAATTCCGGAACGTCAGGATGGGAGCAGTCAATGGAAATCATCAACGCTCCCCTTCTTCCGTTTTGTCCGATTAAAGAAGTCACAAGAGAATATAATTCCATGAAGGATACCGCTCCGCTGGTTTCCTTTGCCGCATTATTGATTTTCGCACCTCTTGGACTCAGCTCGGAAATATCCACACCGCAGCCCCCACCGTAGCTGTACGTACGTGCCAGCTTTTTGGCACAATCAAAAATACTTTCTATGTTGTCCTTTGGCGGTTCGACCACATAGCAGTTGGAATAAGTCACCTTTTTCCCCTGCTTATCCAGTCCTCGATTGGATAAAATTCTTCCTCCGAAAAGAAATTTCTTTTCTTTTATGTACTTTGCGATTTCTTCATTTCCGCCGCTGATACGTGTAATCCAGCTTTCAAAATCCTCTTCTTCATTCCGATACTTTTTATTCCAGATATCCATTCCAAGCCGGTTTTCGCTGCCCAGCCATTCTTCAACATTCATCCTTTTACCCTCCACTATATTTAGTCAGTATGTATATATACTAGCACGATATATAGTTCGTTTCAAGGGCTGTTAATTTCCGCATTCTATGCTAATCTCATTAAACTTTTCTAAAATATCCTCAATTTTTATTTCTTTTTTCTTTTCTGCTACCGCATCCATAACTGCATTTCCCTGATGCAACATGAGAAGTCTGTCTCCGTATTCCACTGCGTAGCGAAGATTATGCGTTACCATAATCGCTGTCAAATGCTTTTCTCTCACAATTTTCTCTGTTAATTCCATAATTAAATCTGCGGTTTTCGGGTCTAATGCTGCCGTATGCTCATCTAAAATCAGGAAATCAATAGGCGTCATGGTGCTCATTAAAAGCGCCAATGCCTGTCTTTGTCCTCCTGAAAGAGCTCCTACCTTTGTATTCAATTTATCTTCCAAGCCAAGCTGTAATTTTGCCAGCTCTTCTTTATAAAAAGCAATGCGTTTCTTATCTGTTCCTCTTTTTAATCCAAAGGCTTTTCCCTTATTATCTGCCATTGCCATATTTTCTAAAATAGTCATGGAAGGGCAGGTTCCCATAGCCGGATTTTGATACACACGTCCGATTTTCTCCAGACGCTTATATTCTTTTTGCTTTGTAATATCCTGACCGTCTACCAGAATTTTCCCCTCATCTAATTCAATACTTCCGCAGATAATATTTAAAAGAGAGGTTTTTCCTGAACCGTTACTGCCTACAATGGATACAAATTCTCCTTTTTCTATGGTCAGATTAAAATCTTCAAACAGACACATTTCATGCACTGTTCCCGGGTTATAGTATTTATGAATATGTTTTAATTCAAGCATGGCTTTTCCCTCTCTTCTCTTTTTTATCAACAACCAGAATTAAGACTAACACGCCTAAAAGGAACAATGCAGAAATCATTTTCATTGCCTGTGGCGGGAAGTATAAAATGGCAATTCCTGTACACGCCTTATAGAGAATTGCACCTAAAAATACAAAGGTCGTAACCTTGATAAAGGATATTTTTTTCAGCATTTTATAAAGACTTGTTCCTACAATAACACTGGCAAGTCCTACGACAATAGCTCCTGTACCGGAAGAAATTTCAAATACTCCCTGCTGCTGACAGGAAATACAGCCGCTTAATGCAACCAGTCCGTTGGCAATGGAAAGGCCTAAAATCTTCACATTTCCCTTGTTTTTTGCAAGAGAAGTAACCAGATTTTCATTATCACCTACGGCTCTTAATAAGTATCCTGACTTTGTTTTCAGATATCCGTCTAATGCAAATTTACTGATAAGAACCACCAGCAAAATAATCATCAAATTGCTGTATTTGGAAATTCCGCCGCTGAATATACCGGATAAAAACTCATTTTTAAAAATGGTTTCTTTAGAAAATAAAGGGACATTATTTGTTCCTGCCACCATTAAATTCACCGTGTATAAAGCTGTCATCATAATAATTCCGGAAAGTAAATCCCGTACCTTACATTTTACATGAATAAGACCTGTGCAAAGTCCGGCTGCTGCCCCGGCAAAAAATGCCACAGGCAGTGTGAGATAGGGGTTTACGCCGGATTTTAAAAGCGCCGCTGTTACGGCTGCTCCCAAAGGAAAGCTTCCGTCTACTGTCAAATCAGGAAAATCTAAAATTTTATAAGTAATATATACACCTAATGCTAAAATGCCGTAAATCAATCCCTGCTCAATAATACTGATTGCAAAATCCATCTTTTTTTCCTCTTTTCTTATCCTTCAATTTCTGTAAATACTTCCTCTGCTCTGTTTTTCAGTTCTTCCGGAAGTTCTATTTTTAAGTTTTCTGCTGCTTTTTCGTTGATGTAAAGGCTGCTTCCCTCTAAAAGCTCATAAGACATTTCCTCTGCTTTTGCTTCACCCTTTAAGATTTTTGCCGCCATCTTTCCTGTTTCTTTACCAAGATTGATATAATCTAAGCCTTCGGCTGCCAGACACCCCAGTTTTACCTGTTCAATTTCACTGCCGAAAACAGGAATACCTTTTTTATTTGCCTGCTCTAAAATCGTTGGCAGAACACTGACAACCGTATTGTCTGTAAGATTGGTAAGGCAGTCTACCTTTTCCAACAATCCTGCTGCTGCCAAAGACACCTCGGAAGTATTGGTAACACCTGCTGTTTCTAAGGTAAATCCGTATTCCTTGGCATATTTTTCATATTCTTTGATACTGTGAACGGAATTGGCTTCGCTGGTTGTATATAAAATACCGATTGTTTTTGCATCCGGAAGCATTTCACGTATCATCTTCAGCTGCGCCTCTACGGGAAGCTGGTCACTTGTTCCTGTCACATTTCCCACCGGTGTTTTATCCTCACCTGCAAGCTCGGCTTCCTCCGGATTCGTCACTGCTGTATACACAACGGGAATTTCTGTGTTTGCTGCACTGTTGTAAGCTGCCTGTGCGCTTGGTGTTGCAATGGCACAAATCAAATCCACCTTATCTGACACAAATTTATCGGAAATCTGTGCTGCTGTGGCAGTATCGGAATTGGCATTGTCTAAATCAATCTCCAGATTTTTCCCCTCTTCAATACCTTCTTCTTTTAAGCCTTCCAAAAATCCCTCCCGACAGTTATCCAAAGAACCATGTTCTGCAAACTGAGAAATGCCAATGTGATAGACACCTTCTTTACTCTCTTTATTTTCGCCTTTGCATCCAGTGAAAAGACCTGTTGTTAAAATTGCTCCTAAAATCATAACAAATACTTTTTTCTTCATAATTTTTTCTCCTTTTCTCTGCTTTTCTTTTTCCATTCCGATGTGCAAGGGCTTTCTATTGTATAGGACGCAATTTCCTATACAATAAAAAACCGCCCCAAGTTAGAAACTAACTTGAGACGGTAATAAAATCATTTATTATCGCGGTACCACTCAACTTGACATTGCCAAATGTCCACTTTACCATGTACTGACATACACGCCTGATTGATAACGGGTTCGGTTCCCGACAACGCCTACTCTTTTCATTTCGGGCTGCCCTCGAAAGTCCATTCAGCTTCAAAGTCCATACGGCAATCCCACCATCTGCCGCTCTCTGTAATTTCATTTCAAGCTTACTCCTCTTTCTCATCGGTTTTGCTTTTGTTGGTATCATTTTATGCTTAACTTTGTTTTTTGTCAACTATTTTTTGAAAATTTTTTCTGTCTGTTCTCTTTATTACAAACATTCCCACTGCCATAGTACATAATTCTGCCGCCGGGTATGCCAGCCAAATTCCTGTAACTCCCATAAAAACAGGCAATACATAGACAAAAATCAGTACCAGAATACAGCCTCTTAAAAGACATAAAAGCAGGGAATATCCATTTTCCACCACAGACTGAAAATAACAAATATACACCATATTTACTGCTGTAAATAAAAATCCGATAAAGTAAATCTGCACTGCGTCTCCTGACATGGAAAGGATTTCCTTATCAGGATTTAAGAAGATATAAGTAAAGAAATCCGGTGCAAAAATTCCAACTGCTACAATCACGCCACAGACAATAATAGATGTAATCATCGTCAGTTTTCTTACGGAAAAAGTTCTTTCAAACTGCCCTGCCCCGTAATTTACAGAGATAATAGGCTGAGATGCCTGATTAACGCCTTTGCAAAGACACATTACCACAATGGCTGTATTGCAGATAATGCCGAATACCGTAACTCCCGTATTTCCCACATATTTTAAAAGCTGCAAATTAAATACAAAAATGGTAATTCCCGATGAAACCTCAATCAAAAAACTGGCTGTTCCGTTCACCAGAATATCCTTCATATAGCTTACACGAATACCACGAAGGTTGAATTTCAACTGATTTTTCTTTGTAAAAAAATGAATAAGCAGAATTCCTACGGTTAAATAAGAGCCGATAACCGTTGCGATTGCAGCCCCTGACATTCCCATTTCCATAGGAAATACAAACACATAATCCAGCACAATATTGGTAATTCCTCCGGCAATTACCGCATTCATTGCCAACTTCGGAGCACCGTCATTTCTTACAAAGGTCTGTAAAAAAGCAGAGAGAAAATATGCTCCCATTCCCCATATAATGTAGGGAATATAGTCCATAATATAAGGCATGGTTTCCTCTGTTCCGCCTAAAAGCCATGCGATATCTTCCATGAAAACCACACTCACCACAAGGAGCAAAAGCCATATGAGAATGTTCAAAAGAAAGGATGCCGTGAAGTAGGCATCTGCCTTTTCTTTTTCTCCTCGTCCCCTGAAAATAGACATCAGTACAGAGCCGCCCACACCAAATAAAAGTCCCAATCCAAAGAACACATTATAAATGGGAAGTGCGATGTTTAACGCTGCCATTGCCACACTTCCCAATCCTTTTCCGATAATAATGGTATCTGCCAGAACATAGATAGAGGTTACCATTGTGCCCATAATGGACGGGATTAAATAATGAAAAAATAACCCTTTTACCGGTTTTGTCATAAAATCTTTTGTTTCCATAAATCCCTCACCTGTATATTTTATCTTGCAATGATACAGTATATACAAGGACAGAGTTTCTGGCAACCACTTTTTCTATTGCGCTAAGAAAGCATCGCTTCCAATGGCAATATGCACAGCAAGGTAAAAAGAACCGCACCTGAAAAAACAGCCCAACGGACCAATGGAATTTTCCTTTTTTGGTGCCATATAATCATAAAAAGGACAAGGAACAGCCATATCATAAATACACCTGCCTGTATTCTCTTAATCGTAAAACCATAGGCTGCAATATACATTCCCAGCTTGCTCATTGCCGTAATCAAAAGCAAAATCGTCACTGCGGAAAAAGCTATATTTATCACAGAAAGCACCTTGTTTTCTCTTGTTATAGTCTTTGTAAAAGTATTCATAAAAAGGAGCAGAAGGACATTAAAAGCGGTAATTCCGCAAAGCTCAAAAAAGCCCTGTCTTGCATATTCTGCATAAGTAAAGCTCTCCGGTAAAATCCCCGCACAGGCAGAAAAAAGATATTTTGCCTGAAAAGCAATAAACAAAATATAGGTAAATCCGATAATTCCTGCAAAGGTATAAACTGCCACATCCGGTATGATATGCAGGCCTTCTCCTGATATCTCCCTATGCTCTTTACAGAGGTCTTTTTCTATATTTCTCTGATAAATTCCTCCATAAACAGTACCAAACATTAGGGAAGAAAGAATAAGCATAATCGGAATTTCTATACATAACTGAAGGAAAAGACCTCCGTCAAAAATATTTCCCAAAAGGCTTTTAAGCATCCGGGAAAATCCCGCGTCTGCCTGAGACAAAACCGGCAAGATAATAACAAGCACCGGCAGAGATATCCCTATTCCCAGTAAAACCATAGCTCCTGTCCGTTTCTGTGTTTTGCTGAACAGACTTTGCAGCAACACTCTGATTTGACACAAAAAATTAGAAAACGGCAAAATAATCAGCGCATACCATACATCCAAAAGCACCCACGAGGAGGTTTTGCCATCCAAAACAAGCGCATCGGTCATAACCAGCGTCCAATAGGCACCTACCACCGCCAACATTCCCAGCTGTGTCAGAGGCATAATCGAATAATATCCGTAAGGTATTCCAACTCCCAGCAAAATAATACTCCAAAATATCTTTTCACCGTTTATATGAAAGCCTTTCACAAAACAATACAGAGAAACTACTGCAATATAGAGAATAACAAAGCCTGATATATTAAAAAAAGAGTCATACTGTCCTGTTTTCCACAGCACATATCCTAAAAATAAATACGCCGCCGCAAAGATTTTATCCCATTTATCTACCTTTATTTTCTCAAAAAAGGGTTCACTTTCCAAAGGTAAGCCCATTTCTGTACTTACCTGATTTTTATTTTCCATTTTTCTTCCTCACTTTCTGAAAACTATTTAGAATTCTTCCTCAGAAACATACTCCAGAATATCTCCCGGCTGACACTCCAAAACCTTACAAAGAGCTTCCAAAGTAGTAAAACGAACTGCTTTTGCCTTTCCGTTTTTTAACACCGATAAATTGGCAGGCGTAATATCAATGGCTTTTGCCAAGTCTCCTGCACTGATTTTTCTCTTTGCCATAACGACATCAAGATTAACTACAATAGGCATTTTTATCACCCTTCCTATATGGTATAATCGTTTTCTCTTTTAATTTCTTCCGCCTGTGCAAAAACATTCTTTATCACACGCAGTATCAAAGCCATAAACATGGCTGCCCCGCATAAAAACCAAAACGGAAAATAATAAAAACCGCTGGCTGCAAAAATCATTCCTGCCGCCGCACAGCACCATGACAGCTGTCTTAAACACTCTGTATTCTCAGAAATGAACACCTGATTTGCACTGATATTTTTCAACAGACCATTCATTTTGTAAAGCGCCGCTCCAACAGGAACTGCCGTAGCATAATTCGTCACTAAAAAGTACGGTAGCATTCCGTCTAAAAGAGGACTGCGAAGTTCTAAAAAACCCCGATACAGCCACGGAGCGCCAACACATATCCCCACAAGAAGGACTGCAAAGAAATAAATACAGACTCTTGTAAATTTTAAGCTTTTATCCTTGTTCCAATTCATCTTTTACCTCCCGCAAAAAAAGTTCTGTGATTTCTCTTTATCAAAGAATACCACAGAACTTTTTGTTTTTCAATATTTTTTTATTGTTTTTCGATAAATTTCTATTTTCTTTTGGAGCGAATAGCTATTCCTGCAACCAAAAGCACAACACCTGCAATTCCCAAAGTCCATTTCCACTCGTATTTGCCCATACTCATGGAAAACAGATAAAATACTTTTATCTTGTTAGGGGAAATGGCAATATTTAACATATAATACAGCAGAGGTATCATATAACCTACTACCACCTGGTCCGTCAGTGCATAAAAGAAAATACCCATTCCTCCTAAAAAGACCATAGTTGCCAACTCACCCATATATACTCTTCCAAAAGCAAACGTACAATTTCCAGCTTTTAAAAGATACATATAAACACCTAAAAGTAACATTAAATAAATCAGTACCTGTATAATACGAATGCTGTACAATTTTGCTATAGGCATATATTTCGATGACAATAAGTCTCTAATATCTTTATCCTGTTCCGGCAAAAACACTGCCGGCAATAAAATCACACTGATAAATACCACATAATACTCTAAAACTTTTGCAGTTTCTATTTCTGTAAGGTTTTCTATCCCCAGAAAAAGAGGGGAAACCATAAGAAGTAAAATACAAAGTAAAAATGGCATTAGCAAATTATGCTTTTGATTTTCTTTTGCTACCATGAAGTATCTTTCCATATAAATCCCATGCTCCTTTTCTTTTCATACTGTAAACCCACACAGATAACCCAACAAAAATCAATGCTAATCCTGCATAAAAAACTCTGTTTATGATAAATTCCTGATAATGATCCACAAACACCTGATAATCCATGGCACTGTTATGACGTACAACCAGATGGAAACCGAAATTTCCGGAAGCTAAACCTCCCGCCTGCATAAATACACTACTAAACCACCATACTGCCTGTACAAGAACAGCAATGGCTGTATCCGTAAGCTCTGTTAAAAGCATACCCAGAGCAGATACCACCATAATTTCCGGTAGCAGCCAAATAAACACCGAAGGTACAAATGCAAAATAATCAATAGAAATATTCATACCTTTTGTATAACCAATGCACTGCATCAAAGTATAAATAGCTGCAAAGATTACTGGTAAAAGCATTGTCATTACCATAGATAAATATCTGCTTAAAATCACAGCAGCAGAAGAAGCTTTACGAACATAAATCAATTCCTGCATCTTTGCTCTTCTATCTCGCATACATCTTGTAACAGCTACAAACACGGGCATAATTCCTAAAACAATCCCCATATAATCACTGAAAAGTCTTGCATATCCTCTTGTGAATTTATCCTTTTCTATGAGATTTTCATATTCTGCCACAGCATCTTCATAATCTGCCAAAACGTCTACACCCTGACTGAATTTACTTTCCTCATAAGAAGAACCAGCCCCTAAAATAGAACATACTTTTTTCATATTTTCCTTAAAAGTATCATAAGAAATACCCTCTTTTACAGGAAGCCTGAAGATAGAATACATATAGCTTTGTGAGTTTCCTTTTTCATAAAATGACTCAATTGCCATACTTCTCTGCTTTTCAGTGAGACCTGTCATCTCTTCCAAAATCCTGTTTATTTCCTCTGTTTCTTGTTCATCTATCTTCACATATTTAATAAAACCTGCCGGATATGTTGTCCAGCTATCCTCATAAAAATCCTGTGCCAATTCTCCTAACAAAACTTCCTGAATATCTTTTTCGTCTTTTGAAATTTTCGTTCCGTATACTCCATCTTCTGTTTCAACAGGTTTCTTTGCATCAAATCCAGGACTTCCCATCTGTGTAAAGAAAAATAACAACACGCATATTACATAAATCCAATAAATCAGACTTTTAAAAGCCTGCATACATTCTTTTTGCAGCAATTTAAAGAACATCCATCTCACCTGCCCTTTCTCCCATGAGATACATATAAGCATCTTCTACTCCTGCAGTACATACTTCTGCTGCAAAAGGTGGTTTTTCATCAGAAATAAACCTTACAGAGACATTATTGCCTGCAGTAAGCATACCTGTTACACGATATTCTTTCTTTAACTGCGGCAGTTCCTTTTTACTGACTTTTACTGTATAAACTTTGTTTTCTGCAAGAGAAAGGAAATCTTCTACGGTGCCTTTAAAAAGAATTTTTCCCTGATCCATAACAGCAATATTTTCACAAGTAGCTTCAATATCTCCTACGATATGAGTCGATAAAATTACAATTCTTTCTTCTGCAATCTCACTTAAAAGATTTCGAAAACGTACTCGTTCTTCCGGATCCAAACCTGCTGTAGGCTCATCTACAATCAATACTTTGGGATTATGGAGAATTGCCTGTGCAATTCCCAATCTTCTTCTCATTCCTCCTGACAATGCCTTTACTTTTTTTCCTCTGTCATCCTGAAGATTTACACGTTTTAAAAGTTTGAGTATTCTTTTTCTTCTCTCTTCTTTTGACATACCGGATAAAACGCCCAGATAATCCATAGCTTCATACACGGTCATATTCGGATACATGGAAAAATCCTGCGGCAGATAGCCCACAATTTTTCTTATTTCTGCGGTTTCTTCTACAGGTATTCCGCAA
>OBXV01000467.1_pt1 | contig 20177 bp, 16 predicted proteins | sample 1495451 | NCBI WGS metagenome assembly OBXV01 (sample SAMEA2580178, study PRJEB22360) | human gut metagenome | biome: human gut; feature: human-associated habitat; material: faeces | place: Denmark | collected 2008/2010 | reverse complement strand
TCTTTTACTTCCTCTTTTAGATACCAAAATAAAAGTTATCCATTGCATTTCTATCCACTAGAAACCAATGGTTGGTATCTTATTTGTTTGGATCAACAAACAGGAATCAAAAGTCCTATTCATTCTATTTTTTTAATTGTAAATCTAATCTTTGGTACTGCATTGATTATATCCATTATTGCCATTTTTATTTTCTATCAATTATTAAAACGAAATAACAAAGACTTAATTCACTTAAAAAAACATGATAGATTGACTGGCGCTTTAAACTTCGAACAATTTAAAGAAGAAGTGGAAATACTCTCAAAAACACTTTCTAGTTATAGCATAGCAGCAATTAATATTCGACATTTTCAATACATCAATGAAATTTTTGGAATGACAGATGCCGATCTTCTTTTATGTAAAATTGCTGAAATCTTAGAAAAAGAAACGAAAGATCATGAACTTTACTGTCGTTATATTGGTGATCAATTCTACTTATTTTTAACGGACACAGAACAAGAAATATTGAAGAAAAGAATTCATCAGCTCTTAGATAAAATCAGCTCGATTCCTCTTGAATTTAATAAAAGTTATACGATATCTTTATATTCTGGAATCGCTACTTTTGAAGAAAACAGCCAAGAGAAATCTTGTTTTCACAGTCTCCTTCATAAAGTAGAATTTACATTAAAATATGCTCACAATGGACATGAAAATGTGGTTGTATTTTATGATGAGAAAATGCATCAACAGGAAAATTTATATAACTTTATTGAGAGTTCTATGAAGCAAGCATTAGAACAAGAAGAATTTAAGATGTATTTGCAACCAAAAATTGATTTAAAAACAAATCAGATTATAGGAGCAGAAGCACTTGTTCGCTGGATCCGAGCAGACGGTACTATGATCTATCCTGATCAGTTTATTCCCGCCTTTGAACGGAATGGTTTTTGTGCAGAGCTTGATTTATATATGGTTGAGCAAGCTTGTAAACAGCTTCGTCAATGGATCGATGCTGGAAAAGAACCGATTCATATTGCTGTCAACCAATCGAAGTTATTATTTTATCAATCTGACTATATTGAACAACTATGTAATATTACAAAACGTTACGACATTTCTCCTAGACAAATTACATTAGAGATTATTGAAGGTCTTGCTGCTAAAAATATCGAGGAATTAAATAAAACCATTCAGAAACTTCATGAACTGGGTTTCCATATTTCTCTTGACGACTTTGGCAGTGGTTACTCTTCTCTTAATATACTAGCCACAATCGAAATCGACGAATTAAAACTAGATCGTACTTTCTTATCAGAAGAATTATTAAAGAAACAGTCACAACAAATGATGTTAAAAAACGTTGTACAGCTTTCAAAAGATTTACATATTAAAACGGTTGTGGAAGGGGTTGAAACTTTAGACAACCATGAATTAATAAAAATACTTGGTTGTAACTATGGTCAAGGCTATTATTACAGCCGTCCAATTCCAGTAGATGAATTTGAAAAGGAATTTTTATCTTAACCAAAAACTGCCATCTCATAACTGATATTAGCTATGAGATGGCAGTTTCTTATGTTTTTATAGTAGCGAGAACACATCCTCGATAATCTGCGTTGATGTTAATCGATTATTCTTCAAAACTTCTTGCACATGATAGCGATCAAGAAATTCTTTTTTAAAACCATAGTTTAAAACTTTCATATTAGAAGTTCCATAAAAGCGAGCAATTTTTTCACCAAATCCACCATCAAGAATTCCATCTTCTAATGTAATCACAATATCATGCTCCTCTTTTAACTGTTCTAATAACTTTTCATCCAGACCTGTTATATACATCGGATTAATTAATGTTGGTTTCTCCTTTCTTTTCTCTTCTAAGCATTTTGCTATCTCTTCTCCTAAAGCATAAAAAGTTCCAAGTGCTAAAATCGCTACTTTTCTTCCTTTTCTTGTTACTTCATATGTATTTAACTGACTAAAGTCTTTTGTAATCTCTCTCCCATCGGAAATCATTTTTCCTCCTGGTACACGGATTGCGACTGGATACTCATTCTGTTCTATGCTCCAATCCAACATAGCAAGATATTCTTCTTTTGTAGTAGGCGCAAGATAAACAAGATTTGGAATATTTGCCATCATTGGAATATCAAAAATCCCAAGATGTGTTACATCATTCATACCATAGATAGAGCCATCAAATACAATCATAGTGGCAGGACTATTATTGATACAAAGATCTTGAGAAATTTGGTCAAACGTACGTTGTATAAATGTACTATAGACACCGTAAACAGGTTTGCCACCACCAGTTGCAATTCCTGATGCTAACGCAACTGCTGTTTCCTCTGCAATTCCCACATCTACAAACTGACTTCCCGCTTGTTTTCTTTTTTCCTCTGTAAATCCTAATATGATAGGTGTTCCAGAGGTGATAGCCGCTACAGAAGTATCTTCTTTCATCTTCTTTAACAGATAGTTTGCTGTAACATTTGAATAATTTTCGGTATTAGAAGGAAATAAAGGCTTTCCAGTTGCGATATCAAAAGGTCCACTAAAATGCCAATTTTCTTTTTCCTTTTCAGCTGGAGCATATCCTTTTCCTTTCAATGTACAAATGTGCACAACCACTGGTTGCATACAATCTTTCACTTGTTTCAATGCAGAGATTAATTCCTGTATATCATGTCCATCTTTTACAAAAACATAGTCAAGTCCCATGGCTTTGAATAAATTACATTCTGCCCTACCATCGGTTTCTCTCAATTGTTTTAAATTTTCATAAATACCACCGTGATTTTCCGCAATGGACATATCATTGTCATTTACTACAATAATCAAATTGCTCTTTAGCTCTGGTGCAAAATCCAGTCCTTCTAATGCTTCTCCTCCACTAAGAGAACCATCTCCAATTACCGCAATGACGTTTCCACTTTCTCCTCTTAAATCCCTTGCCTTTGCAAGTCCACAAGCAAGACTGATAGAAGTAGAAGTATGTCCGAGCGTAAAATGATCATGTTCACTTTCCTCTGGATTGCTATAACCTGAGATATCGTCATAATGCTCCTCATATAAAAAACCATCTTTGCGTCCCGTTAGTATTTTATGTGGGTACGATTGATGAGAGATATCAAATACAATCTTATCTTTTGGAGAATCAAATACATAATGCAGAGCAATCGTTGCCTCTACTATCCCAAAGTTAGGTCCAAAATGTCCTCCATGTTTGCTTGCCTTTGTTAACAATGCTTGTCGCATTTCTTTTGCTAATACAATCATCTGTTCTAAATTTAATTTTTTTACATCCGCTGGTTCATTTATCGTTTCTATATACATCTTGTTCTTCCTCCTTATCCCATGTCAGCTCACCAGTTTCCATGGCAATTTCATATCTTGAAATTTTATAATTCAAACGTTTCAGTGTGTCATCAATTTGTTTTCTCTTTTCTAGCAATACCTCTTTTTGCCTTTGTAGCAATTGTAATCGCGCCAGAATGGTACTATCACCTTCTTGAAACAATCTCACATATTCAATAATTACTTCTACAGGAAGACCTGCATTTCTCATATTAATGGACTGTTGCACCCAATCAAGATCATTTTTACTATAATTTCGAATACCACTTGATGTACGAGTGACAGGTGGTATCATACCAACACGCTCATAATAACGCAGAGTATCCTGTGTGATGCCATATTTTTCACTGACTTCTTTAATTGTCATACCATCACTCCTATCCTGTTTTTTGTTTCCTGACTTATTGTAATCCTTTGAGTGGACTCTAAGTCAAGAGTTATTTTTTAATTTCTGCCATTGATAAGTGAAATATAGTATAATACTTACAGAGAATACTTTGAAACAAGGAGCTATTAACGATGTATACAATTATGATTATTGACGATAATGAACAGCTACAAAATGAGCTTGGAAATTTACTTGTTAACAATGGTTATTCCATTATCAAACCACAAACTTTTGATAATATCCCTTCTTTTGTAAAAGAAAATTTACCACATCTCATCTTATTAGATATTAATTTACCAACACAAGATGGTTTCCAAATCTGCACAGAAATACGAAGTTTTTCTAAAATACCAATTATTTTTATTACAAGCAGAGATACTAATATTGATGAACTCATGGGGATTACTCTTGGTGGCGATGATTTTATAGTAAAACCTTATAATACTCAAATTTTACTTGCAAGAATTCATTCTCTATTAAAACGAGCGTATCCAAAGGAAACAACCAGTGACACAATAGAACATAATAAACTGCAACTTCATATTCTATCAAGCACGATCGAATACAATGGCAATATCATGGAGCTTACAAAAAACGAACTGAAAATATTGCATTATCTCATGACTCACAAAGGAAAAATCCTATCTCGTATGGATATTATGGAATATCTTTGGGATAACTCTATGTTTATTAATGATAATACTCTCACCGTCAATATCGGAAGGCTCAGGAGTAAAATAGAACAGCTTGGTCTAACAGATTATATTAGAACCAAACGTGGACAGGGGTATTTCGTATGAGTTTAAAAGATTTCTTAAAAAGTCGAATTTCTGTACTATGTTTCAATTTTTTATGTTTAATGTCCCTATTAATTTTCCTTTTTAGCGTAGGAAATACAATAGAAATTTTACGGATCATTTTTTTTACATGGATTATTGCATTAGGAGTTTTTTTATTGATTCAATATAAAAATAGAAAACAATCCTTTTTAAAACTTTCAAAGAGTATGGAACATTTAGATAAACACTATTTAATTAGTGAAGTCATCGATAAACCAGTTTATTTTGAATCAAAACCTTACTATTATTTATTAAAAAAAGCCAGTAAGTCCATGAGAGAAGAAATCAACATAATAAAAAATGAGAGAAGAGAATATAAAGAATATATTGAACAATGGATTCATGAAGTAAAAACACCTATCGCTTCTATTAAATTAATGGAAGAAAATAATAAAACAGATACGTCACGAAACGTATTACAAGAATTAGAAACATTAGATATGTATGTAGAACAAGCCTTATTTTATGCAAGAAGTGAAGAAGTTGAAAAAGATTATCTCATAAAAGAAATTGACTTAGAGCAATGTATTCATAAAGTTCTTATCAAAAATAAACATTTATTCCTCTTAAATCATATTGATGTGGGACTGAAACAGGTGGATAAACAAGTATACTGCGATAGCAAATGGCTTGAATTTATTATCAATCAAATTGTATTAAATGCCATCAAGTATCGCAAAGAAGAAAATCCGACCATCACATTTTATACAAACTCTATTTCCAATGGGATACAACTGATTGTCGAAGACAATGGCGTTGGAATCCCTGAAAATGAAATAAATCGAGTTTTTGAAAAAGGATTTACTGGAACGAAAGGAAGGTTACATAAAAAATCTACAGGAATCGGTCTTTACTTATGTAAAAAACTCTGCATAAAACTTAGCTTAGGAATACAAATAGAATCTTTGGAAAACCAGTATACAAAATTGAGCATAACCTTTCCAAAGGGCTCTTTCGTATCACCTATCTCTCATTCTTAACTTGTTTCTTTCCAAAACCATGAGGAACATGCGTTACCATGTTCCTTTGTAATGTGACAATATTGTCATAGAAAAGTCATATTAAATCCAGTTATAGAAGAAAGAACTGATGTATAATTTCGTTGAGGTGATAAGAATGAAAAAAATATTAAGTTTACAAAGTGTAGAAAAATATTATGGTAATGGAGGTAATATTGTAAAAGCTATCGATAATATTAGTTTTGATGTCTATGACGGCGAGTTTGTCGGAGTTATGGGTCCCTCTGGCTCTGGAAAGACAACTCTTTTAAATACAATAGCAACCATTGATGAAGTCAGTTCTGGTCATATTTTTATCGGAAATAAAGACTTAACTGAAATTTCCCAAAAGGCTATTGCCAAGTTTCGAAGAGAAAATTTAGGTTTTATCTTTCAAGATTTTAATTTATTGGATACTTTAACCATTCATGAAAATATTGCATTGGCTTTGACCATCAATAAGACAAAAAAAAGTGAAATCGATGAACGGGTGAGAAAAATTGCAAGAGAGTTAGATATTGAACCTTTGCTTTCTAAGTATCCATATGAAATTTCAGGGGGACAAAAACAACGAACTGCTTGTGCTAGAGCTTTAATTACAAATCCAAAACTAATTTTAGCCGATGAACCGACTGGCGCTTTAGATTCTCGCTCCGCACAAATGTTAATCGAGATGATTTCTTCATTGAATACAAATTTTAACGCTACGATTTTAATGGTAACCCATGATTCCTTTACCGCTAGTTACTGTGACCGAATCTTATTTATTAAAGATGGTAAAATATTTACAGAACTTGTAAAAGGGAAGCAAACGAGAAAACAGTTTTTTCATCAAATACTAGATGTTGTTGCATTATTAGGGGGTGATGTAAAAGATGTACGGTAAACTAGCAATTGCAAATACAAAAAAATCCATCAAGGATTATTTAATCTATTTTATTACGATTACCTTATGTGTTAGCTTATTTTATGCTTTTATGTCATTGTCAAGTTCCGAGTATGAGTTGATTACGGAAGATACTTATAATTTCAAGATGTTACAGAATATTTTAAAGTATGCTACTGTTTTCATCACCGCTTTACTAGCGATTTTAATCGCTTATGTAACAAAATATATGATGAAAAGAAGACAAAAAGAGTTTTCTCTCTATATTTTGTTGGGAACAGAACAAAAAGATGTGGCTTTTCTATTCTTTATAGAAACCTTTATTATTGGGACATTAGCTGTTATATTAGGCATTTTCCTTGGGACATTTTTCTCCCAAGTCGTTACAGCCTTTGTACTGTTAACAGCAAAACAAGAGATTGTATTTCATTTTCGCTTCTATTGGGACACGATTGGGTTAACTTTTTTGTTCTTTTTATCTATGTTTTGTATCATTGGCTTATATAGTTTCTTTGTATTAAAGAATCGAAAACTCATTCAAATGCTACATGCGGATAAAAAATCAGAATTCCAGTTTAAAAGAAGTAGTGCACTATATGCTTTTCTTTTTATCATATCTCTCATATTGTATAGTATTTGTGGATATTACACATATCATTTGCTTCAATCAAACGATATCATTTCTTCAAAACTTTCATACGTGTTAATTGCATTTATTACATTTATATTGGCAACCTATGCTTTCTTTTATTGCTTAGCCTATATACTAACTTTTATAAAAGAGAGATGGATTACTTTTAAATATGAGGGAACCAACTTATTTTTAATCGGTGTAATCGCTTCCAAACTAAAAACGGCTCCTATTTTAATGGCCACAATCTCCCTTTCCTTTCTGGGAGCTGCTATTAGTTTCATAGCTACCCTCGTTATGTCACAATGGAGCTTAGGATATTTAGATTATCGTGTTCCTTTTGATATTAGTATTGCAAGTGATTATTATATTCCAAACCGACTCAATATTACAGATAAGAAAGATATTCCAAATGTTAATTATAAAGAACTTATCACGGATCTAAACGAAGAATTTCATGAGGAAAATAATGATCTTGAATCCTATTGTACTGTTGAAAAATATTTTATTCATGAAAAAGATTTCAATATAAAAGATCAGTATAAAATGCCTTTTCTAGCCATTAGCCTTAGTGACTTCAACCAATTAAGAGCGATGTTAGGCTATGAAGAAATAACACTTTCTGACACAGAATATACGACTCAGTGGCATAGTACAACAGGAGAAACAGATATTAACAAATTTCTCCATTCTAATTCTACCTTAACCATTGGGCAAACAACGTTAAAACTAAATAAAACTCCTCTTTATCAAGAATCCATTGGCGAAGGCATTTATAACTTTTATACAGAGGCTATCATCATCCTACCAGACAACATCTGCAACCAATTAACATTAGCTAGCACTGATTTTTATGCAAATACAAAAAAAGAGATGAGCTATGATACGGCTATGATACTCACAAATAAAATAATCCCAAATTGGATTGGACAGAACTATGGCGATTTGATACAAAAATATGATACTGCTAAAGGGGTAAGTGACTCTTACTTTATGAATCCTCGTATCAAAGTTCTTGAACAAAATACAATCCTAAATACTACCTTAGGAATGAGAATTCTTGGAATTTATTTAGGAGTGGTACTACTTATGATCAGCTTAACCGTATTAGCTCTTCAACAACTAACTGATTCCATTGAACATAAAAAGAGATTTGTCGTTTTATCCAAACTAGGCATTGAACAAAAGGAAATTCGGAAAATTATTTTAAAACAAATATCCATTTATTTTATTATACCAATTTTTATTGCTATGATTGGAGTGATTGTATTTATCTATAATCTTTTTGGTTTGTATGCAACCCCAATTAAATCTTACATTGGATACAACACATTTCTATTGAATATTACAGTAGCAATCCTTTTAATGTTTCTTATTTATCTTTGTTATTATATTGCAACTTATTTTGCTTTTAAACGAAACGTTTCTCTTTCTTAAATCTTATTGACACTTTCGCTACTATGTATTACTATATACTAGTATTCTGTAATACATAGTAGTATATAGAAAGAGAGGAATACCGTTGAATCAAATGACAGAAATGTTAAAAGGCGTTCTGGAAGGTTTGGTATTAGAAATTATTAGTCATGGTGAAACCTATGGTTATGAAATCACCCAACAACTACGAGAACTAGGATTTCATGATGTTGTGGAAGGTACTGTTTATACAATCACAACTCGGTTAGAAAAAAATCATCTTGTGGATATCGAAAAAAAATCATCTACAATAGGACCACCTCGTAAGTTTTACCGCCTAAATGAAGCAGGTCACCAAAAACGAAAAGAATTTTGGGAAAACTGGGATTTTATCTCTGAAAAATGCAAGGAATTACGAGAGAAATAATGGAGGATCTTATGAATTTTTTTGAACGAGTAACAGGTAGCGACATTACAAAAGCTATGAAGGATTTTGATACAAGGGTAAAAAATTTGCCAATCGATTATCAAATCACATGGACAGAAATTCAGAATCACCTTGAGCCTTATGGTGATTTCACCGGCCGTAACTTAATTCCAATTCTCAATCAGGCTCTTGAATTGCTCGAACTAACATCAGCAGATGGAAAAACCATTGAAGAAGTATTTAATCATGATATCAAAAGTTTTTGTATAGCACTTGCTACCAATGAAGGTGCAAAAACTTACCGAGATAAATTAAGAGAACAACTGAATTATAATGTGAGAAAAAAATTGGGAGAATTAAAATGAATATAAAAAAAGTCATAGAAGAAAAAAAAGAATGGGATGCCTACCAGACACGTATAAAAGCCCTTCCTCACCAATATGAAATCGTCTATCATGAAATACAAAAATATCTTTTTAAAGTCTGTTGTATAGAAGGGATTTCCTATGATGAAGTACTGCCTGGAATTTTAGAACTTTTTGAAGAAAACGCCATCATTGGAAAAAATGTCCTTGACGTTACTGGAATCGATGTTGCTGCTTTTTGTGACAGTTTATTCGAATAAACTGTCACAAATAATGCTTTGAATAAGAGTCATAAATCAAGAAAAAATACTCCCACAGCGTGTTTTTCCTGTTTTTACATATCCATTTATGATTTTATCTACTGTCTTTGATAACCTTTATCTGTCCCTTTTTATACTATCTATCATCTTCTAAAAATTCATCCACATTTTTAATGGTGATCTTAGAATAAGGCACAAAAATATATTTCTCATTTTCAAGAGGAATATCCTTCATTCCCTTTTTAGTTATAAGGGCAAAAGCCAACTTCGCCATCGCTTCTGCCTGTTTTTCCTTATCATTATATACCGTCCCTGCCAACTTCGAATCGATCACTGCCTTTAAACCTATATCCGTACCATCGATACCAAAAAATACAGGGAAAGCGGACTCTGTAAAATTTAATTTTTCATAGGCATCAATCGCTCCCAGTGCCATATCATCATTATTGGCTAAAACAAGTTCTATTTCATTAGGATACTGAGCAATCATTTGTTCCATTCTATTTTGTGCTTGTGCACGATTCCAATTTGCAATTTGATAGCTGAGCTTTTCAAGCTCAATCCCATAACTTCTCAAAGTATTCACTGCATTTTCTGTACGAATAATCGTATCTTGATGTCCTGCCTCTCCTTCAAGCACCACATATTGAATTTTCCCGTCTTTATTCTTATCGATCGGAATATGAGAGTTTATTGCTTCAGCAACCAGTTCTCCTTGCATTACCCCAGACTGTTTTGCATCAGCACCAACATAATAAAGTCCATCCCACTGCATCAGATCTTCTGCTACAGGTTCTCTATTAAAGAAAATGATAGGCACATTATCTTCTTTCGCCATATCAATAATATCGGAAGGATCTGCCCGATCAACTAAATTCACACAAAGCACATTACACCCTGCATCGATCAATTCTTTTACTTGATCGTTTTGCGTACGTTGTGAACCTGCTGCATCTCGTATTGTCACTGTAGTTTCTATCTTTTCACTATCAAGATTTTCCATTTGTTCTTTAAAACAAGCGATCAATTCATTGAGAAACGTATCACTTTGATTGTAATATGCTACTCCTACATGAATCTTACCTGATGTAACTGGATGATTCGACTTGCACCCACTTAAAAACTGCACACTTATGTAAAAAATAATTCCCACCATCAAAACTTTCTTTTTCTGCATTTTGTACCTCTATTTTTTCAACTGCATCACAACATATTACTGGCTCAATGTAAAAAGAATTTCCTGATTTTCCTTCGAAAACAAGGTGTCCTTACGGATAACCGTATAAGAAACTGTTTTGTCCTTCATACGATAAAAATAATTTTTTAGATTTTTTGCTACTTCTGTTAAACTTTGATATCCTGTATTAAATTCATCCGGAACTACAAGACATTCCGCAACCTTTGTATCTAAATAATACACAGCCTCTGTCGAATTTCCAATTCCATATAGTAAAGCACCATTGAGATTTCCTGTAACCAAACATCTTCCAGCTGTTATGAAACTATGGTTGTCAAGGGCAACCACAACATCTACCTTTGGCTGTGCCTTTAGAGAAGCCTTCTTTTCTTTTTCAGAAGTTTTATTCATAGACCAACGAATGGAAACTCCTGTGTCTTTCAATTCATCAATCAAACCCTTTCTCCGATTGCTTACAGATTCTAACTCCTCTGATTCTGAGAGAATTCCTAATGTCTTCCCTTTCATATTGCCATTATAATCTTCCAATAGTTCCTGTGCCAAAGCCTTTCCCATGGCATAATTATCTGGTTCTACAATCGGTAATTTCGCTCCTTTCTTTTCTTTTGATGCTGTATGTTCTACAAGCATAACTGGAACTTTTTTTCCGATTTTTTTTAATATCTTTTCTGTAGCATTTCCCAAAACTGGTTGCACAATGATCGCATCTGCACCATTATCAATTTCCCTTTCTATTACACTTCTTTCTTCTTCTGGCGTCAACTCTTGGCCAGTGCTTACAACAAATATTTCAATCCCCTGATCTTGTGCCGCCATTTTAAGTCCATATTTGAACCCAGACCATTGACTATCATCTGAATTTTGGATAATAACCGAAACTTTATCTAGATTTTTCCCATTTTTCTCCTGTATCATCATAAAGGCCAGTATGCCCACCAACACAGCAAGAATTGCTTCCACTAGAACAAACATTTTTTTGTCATTCTTCATTACTCTTTACCTTGTACTTCCTTATCGACTATTTCTTCTTTACCAAATAAACATCCCTTTTCCAGAATCTTTCTGTTTTCCTCTGTATATGGAATCGCTGGAATGCAAATCGAAATCGTCGTTCCTTCGTCTGGTTCACTTTCTACACGAATACCATATTCCTTTCCAAAAAGAATCTGAATACGGTTATTAACATTCACAAGACCAACGCCTGTCCCATGCTTATGGATACTATTGCTATCCGTTAATACAAGGTCTACTTCCTCTCTTGACATTCCTATTCCATTATCTGTTACTGAAAGAATAATGGTTTCACCCTCTTTTTTGCCAACTACTTTGATCTCACCACAATCATCCATGCCACTCACTCCATAACTAATGGCATTTTCAAGAATTGGCTGTAAAATCAATTTTACAGTGCAATAAGAATACAACTCTGGATCTACGTCAAATCGAATGGAAAACGCATTCTTATATCGAATTTTCTGTATATTCATGTAACTTTGTGCATGCTGCAACTCCTCTTTGATCGTAATCACAGTGCGCCCTTTCGAAAGACTAATTCGAAACAACTTTGCCAGCTGTGAAATCATAAAAACTGCGTCATCATTTCTCTCGCCTTCCACCATCCATGTAATAGAATCTAATGCATTGTACAAAAAGTGAGGGTTGATCTGACTTTGTAAAGCATCAAGCTCACTCTTTCTTCTTTCGTTTTGTTCTAAAACAATTTTTTTCATTAATGTGTCAATCTGCTCATAAGAATTTTGTATGGAATGTCCAAGATGTCTTATTTCTAAAGAACCTCCGATATAAATCTCTGGCTTTTCTCCTGCCTCATATTCCATGACAGAATGATTTAACTTTAATATAGGTCTAGAGATTCTCACGGAAACAACTCGATTGATCACGACAAGCATCATTGCCATTAAAAGCATAAGCATGAGAATAAAATACTTTAGATTAATCATTCCATGAGTAAAGGTACTATAGGGAATCACTCCAACTAACTTCCACCCTGTGTAACTAATCGTATTGACAACGACTTTTCTTTGTTCTCCTTCAAACGTTTCCTCATAAATACCTTCCTTGTATTTTGCTATTGTTTGATTATTTTCACTACTGATTCCATCACTAATTTGTATCTGACGAGGATGATAGATAATTTCTCCATTGCCATCACACAAATAATAATACTGTCCATTGTTTAATGTATTAATCTGTTTCATCATTCGGTATATTCTAGAATAATCCATATCCACAAGCAGAACGCCCAATTGGGACACACCATCATTTGTCAATTCCACCACTCTGCTTAAAGAAATGACCCAGTAATAACGAAAGGCAGTATCATCAAATAGATTTTGAATATGTGTAGTGGAAAAATGCAAATTCTCCATCTTATTCATCGCTTGCACATACCACTCCTGTTTGGTGACGTCTGGATCTTCTTTTTGTGAAGCAATCGGCTCTGCTGCCATAAGACTTCCGTAGTCATTGTATATGGCAATACTACGAAGATTGTCTCGATTGGCTTCATATAAAAGATTCATTCCATTTTGAATCTCTTTATTTTGACTAGAAAAATCACTTTCTTTTATGACATTATAATAGAGCGCATCTGATATCTGTCGCATACTAACCAAATAATCCTCTAAACCTTCTTCTGTCTGTTCCATCAGTTTTTTGGTACTTTGTATAATTTCTTGCCGTGATAGAGCAGAAAATCGAATATACATTACGCTTCCTAATAGCAACATAATCGAGATGGATATAACAGAAAAAGTAATCATAATCGTAGATTGCATTCCTTTTGGCTTAAATTTTTTTAAACACCCAAAACACTTATTTTTCACTTTCCACATGCTCCGTTCTATATTTTGAAGGGGAAACGCCAAATTTTCTCTTAAACACATAACTAAAATAATTCGGATCCGTGTAGCCTACATTCTTGGCGATTATATAGCTTTTTTCATTTGTCTCAATTAACATACGAGAGGCTTTCTCCATTCGAAAATCGGTTAAGTATCCAATAAAAGAACTGCCTGTTTCCTTCTTAAAAATGGTGGAGAAATAAGAACTTGATACCCCTAACACTTCACAAATACTATCGAGGGAAAGTCCTTCATTAAAGTAATTATTTTTCACATATTCCTTTGCCTTTGATACAAAAGACTGTGTCGATCGACTTCGGGCGCTGATCAACGTTTCACGCAAAGAAAGACTGACATCAATCAGCCATTTTAATAATACCGTTGGATCCAGTTCAAGAAGACTACTGTACAGACTTTTCATATCTTCCGAAAATTTTTCTATTGTAAGATCATTATTGATAGAGAACCTGTATAATTCACTTACTAGCTCCATAATGGCAATATGATGTTGTTGCAAAGATTTTGCAGTAAGAGACATATGCTCTACATACTGATTCGCAGCTTCTTCTATCTCTTCTACAGAACCCATACGGATTTTTTTAAATAGATTAAATAATTCTGTATCATTGGTTAAATCTGGTCCACTCATCTCTTGAGGCGCAATTTCTTTTATATTAATTGCTCTTGAAGCACCATAAATCACCCGATAAGAAACGGCCTCTCGTGCACCACTGTAAGATTGAGCCAATTCAAGAATATTTTTGCAAACTTGTCCAATTCCAACCGTAACAACAGCCCCAATAATACGATGGACGTATCTGCAAAATCTATCGCATTCATCGGTCAATTCTGAAACTTCATTTTCACTTTTTAGCTGTGTAATTAATATGGTATTTCCTAAATAAGAAAAACATTTCGCCTGCCATCTTTCTCCTAAGTATTCCTTGACCTGTTTTTCAACAGATGCGATTAAAAGCAAGGGATTCATATTTTGTGGAGCTTGACTAAGAGATGTATGTACAACAATACAACAAAAAAATGGACCTAAAAAAGAGATCTGATAATCAGATAGATATTTTTTCAATTCATTTTCATGAATTCTCCCCTCCAACAATGTAGAATAGAAATTTGCCTGTAGGATAGGCAGTGACTCCATATAGTACTTCTGCAAAACCTCTACGCTTCGCTTTTCACTCATTTCTTGATCCAGTTTTATTTTCAATTGTGTAAATACATTCGTCAGTTCAACTGAATTCACAGGTTTCAAAATATATTCTTCCACTTCTAAATGAACTGCCTCTTTGGCATATTCAAACTCATCAAATCCTGTGAACAATAAAAGTTTTGTGGCTGGAAACTTTGCTTTAATACGATTTGCTAATTCCATACCATCCATATATGGCATTTTAATATCAGTCATAACAACATCCGGTTGAAATTCCTCAACCAGTTCCAATGCCTTCACTCCATTATTGGCATACCCGATGACAGAAAAATCCAAACCTTCCCAATTAATTTTTTTCATAATCACCTGTATTACTTCTTCTTCATCGTCCACCAAGATCACTGTATATTGATTCATGTTTTTGCTCCCTCATCTCTATGGTCTATTATAATATTATAACAAAAAGACAAAAAATGTAAATATTGGCATTATAAAACAAAAGGAGCCAGATAATTTCTGACTCTTTTTGCTTCATAAAAAAAATTTATTTCTTCTGAACATATTTTAGACAGTCAAGTGTAACTGCTACAAGAATAATAATTCCTGAGAATACAAACTGAAGGTTTGTATCAATACCAAGAATCGTAAGGGAATAAGTAAGCGCTGTAAAAATAAAGACACCAACGACTACACCTGAAATTTTACCAATACCACCAGTAAAGGAAACACCACCTCCTACACAGGCAGCAATGGCATCCATTTCCCAACCTTGACCATATGCTGCTGATCCAGAACCAACCATTCTCGCACATTCAAGCCAAGAACCAAAGCCATAAAGGATACCTGCCATAACAAAGGCTCCTACCGTTACGGCGAATACAGAAATACCTGAAACTGCTGCTGCCTCTGGATTTCCACCAACCGCATACAAGTTTTTACCAAAAGTTGTTTTATTCCAAATAAACCATACAATGGCAATTGCCGCCACTGCCCATAAAATAATCGTAGGGAACCCATTAATTTTAGGAATAATCATATTAGGAATGGTGGATTCAATCGCACCAAAGGATACGCCCTTTGTTGCATAGGTGACAAGTCCGAAGATTACCAACATATTTGCCATCGTAGAAATAAATGGATGCATCTTAAATTTAGCTGTAAAGAAACCTGCAATCGCTGTAAAGAATGTACACAAAACCACACATGCTACTAAAGCGAGAACGACTCTTGCTCCAACTGGTATTTTTGTAAAGTCAAATACATGCCCGAAAACTGCACCTGTATTCACTCCTTGGTGCATGATTATGGTGGCTGTTGTCATACCCATACCGACCATACGTCCAATGGAAAGATCCGTACCAGTAAGGAGAATCAGTCCAGCAACACCGAGTGCAAGAAACATTCTTGGAGACGCTTGCTGAAGAATATTTAAAACATTATTATAGGTAAGTAAAGGGGTACCTTTTACCATAGGTGTAATAATACACAACATAATAAAGATCAAAACAATGGCAATATACAAACCGTTTTTCAAAAGGAAGGCTCTCCGATTAAATGTATATTTATAATTTTCCCACTTCTGTGCCCTTGACTCCATAAAAGTAAATTTTGACATACGGAGCATATCAATTAGATGATATTGATATATATAAGCAGCATGCCTTCTATCTTTTATCTGTTGAAAATCTTTTTGCAACTCCATTTTTGCATCAAACAATCGATTCTTATACACATACTTTTCATCTTTTATTTCTTGATTGTCGGAAAGCTTTGAGATAATTTCTTGATGCTCTTTTTCCAAGTCGGCAATTTTATTCCGATATTTTTCCTTTGCAACTATTTTCTCCTGTTTACAGCTTTCTTTCACAGGTTGATAATAATCTTTATCAAAGTGAGTTTTTATGTAGGCTTCTGCATCAGAAATTAATTTTGAAACCTCATCTTTATTTTTTGCTTCAACCGCTTTTGCTTTTTCCAGTTCTGCTTTAGCCTGTGCAATCCTGTTTTCTTTTTCTCCCTTTGTAAGGGTACGATCTCTCTTTAATCTATCCATATGGTTTTGAAGAGAGAGAACTTTATCTGTCCCATCTGCTCTAAGACTGTTAATCTGTTTTTGAATATTACCAATATACTCGTCGATTGGCTGACGCAACTGCTTTTCTTGTTCAGCCGTTAGAATTTTACTGTTTCCATTAGCCATATCATCAATCTCCTCGCTCCTTATAGGTATTTTGCACTGAGTCTTAAAAGCTCTTCCTGATTTGTTTCCTTTGTATTCACAATTCCAGAAAGACGTCCATTTGACATAACACCAATACGGTTTGTAATCCCCAAAATCTCTGGCATTTCAGAGGAAACAACAATAATTGTCTTTCCCTGTTTGGCCATATTGATGATCAACTCATATATTTCATATTTTGCTCCAACATCAATTCCCCTCGTAGGTTCATCCATCATAAATACTTGCGGAGCTCGTTCTAACCATTTTCCAAAAATAACTTTTTGTTGATTACCACCAGAAAGACTTGAAATCATATCTTCTGGTCCCATACATTTTGTATGCATAATTCTTATTTCATCTGTTGTGGCTTTTACCATCTTTGAATCAGAAAGCGCTACCCCAGATTTATACTTATTTAGATTTGCAATCGTAGTATTAAACGTAAGATCCCCTTTTAGAAAAAGCCCATTTGCCTTTCGTTCCTCAGTAATCATAGCAAATCCATGCTCCATGGCTTCTTTGGCACTGCCAAAATTCATAAGACGATTATTAAAATAAACACGTCCAGCTGCTCTTGTACGGACTCCAAAAATCGTTTCCAAAAGTTCGGTACGTCCCGCACCTACCAAACCATATAATCCAAAAATTTCTCCCTCTTTTACATCAAAAGAAATATCTTGTAAGTGAGGTTCAAACTTTGTGGATAAATGCTGAACCGATAAAATCACATCTTTTGGCGTGTTGTCAACAGGTGGAAAACGATTTTCCAGAGAACGCCCAACCATAGCCGCAATCAATTCATTCATATTTGTATCCTTAGAGCTTTTTGTCATAACGAGATTACCATCACGAAGCACAGATATTTCATCACATATTTCAAAAATTTCGTCCATTTTATGAGAAATATAAATCAAAGAGATTCCCTGTTCTTTCAGCATTCTCATCATCTCAAAGAGCTTATCTACTTCCTGTACTGTTAGAGAAGAGGTCGGCTCATCAAGTACAATTACCTTGGAATTATAAGAAATTGCTTTAGCAATTTCACACATCTGGCGCTGTGATACCGACATATTTCTCATCGGTTGCGTGAGATCAACAGTCATACCCAATTTTCTAAAAAGCTCTGAGGCCTCCTTTTTCATTCTGCCCTCATCAACGATACCTATTGAATTGACTGGATAACGTCCAAGGAATAAATTATCAACTACATTTCTTTCTAGACACTGATTCAACTCCTGATGAACCATTGCAATCCCATTTTCAAGAGCGTCTTTTGGTCCAGAAAAACTCACTTCCTTGCCTTCAAGGAAGATATTTCCCTCATCTTTTTGATAGGTACCAAAAAGACATTTCATCATTGTTGACTTACCAGCACCATTTTCACCCATTAGCCCCATAACTGTTCCCCGCTTCACATCTAAGTTGATATGATCAAGGACTCTATTGCGACCAAAGGATTTACTCATACCGCGTATTGATAAGACAATATCATCTTTCTTATCTACCATGACTACCCACCTCTCACCACTGCTACAATTAGAACCATTCTTCTTTTTTAGATAAACTATTAGGAAGAATTTCTTCTTCCTAATAGTTGATTTATTTACAATATTGATGCCACTCACGAACATAAGACACTCGTAAAACGTGTTTCCCATTATCCTGATTTCAATGTGGATTATTGATTAAGTAAAGCTGTATAAGAAGCTGCATTATCTGTTTTCACCATGTTAATAGCGAATGCATCGTACTGACTTGGATTTCCAAGACGGTTTGTAATATTGGACTCTGTCTGTCCATCACCACCGATATAATCAACTTTCAAATTAAGAAGATCATCATAGTTCTGAAGAAGTGGTTGATAGGTTGAGCTTAAGAAGTTATCAGAAGCATTGTAAATATTCAACCATACTTTCTTGGAAGGATGAGAACTTTCATCAAGCTGTTTGGATACTGGTTCATAAACCTTTGTAGAATCTGTAAAATCTTGATAGTTATCAGCAGTAACTGCAACGTTTAATGCATAGTAAGAACGTTCTTCTTCTCTATATACATAAACATCATCAGATAGAACATTGCCCGCTTCATCGGCTGTACCAATACCTGTATCAACATCAACTCCATCTAAAGCGTTACGAAGAACACGAAGTGTTAAATACGCCTGTACATCTGCATGCTGGCTGATTGTTCCGCCATATCCTTCTGCAATCGCTGCTACTGCGTCATTATTAGCATCATAACCGAATGTAGGAACCTTATTGTCCTTTGACCAAGCATTGAACATTGACATACCCATTCCATCGTTATTAGAAATAACAACGTCAATATCTTTACCAAAAGAAGAAGACCATGTACCGATAGCATTACCTGCTGTAGCTGCATCCCATGTAGCACCAGCAGAGTTCTTCATTTCTTGGGAAGCGAGTTCACGAACAACATATGTCTTTCCGCCTGCTTCAATAGAACCATCCTGTACTATTTTAGAAGAACCATCTGTATTTGTACCAATTGGATCACTGTTGATGTTGCCATCTTTTTCAACACCGGTACCAAGAGCCTTACGAACACCTCTTGTACGTGCAATTGAGTCATTATGTCCAATATCACCAATAGCTAGAACATAACCGATAACGCCATCCCCATTGCGATCAATCGTATCAATATTCTTTTCGATATAATCTCGAACCATAGTACCTTGAAGTTCAGCACCTTGGTTTGCATCGAATCCTACATAATAGGTATCCTTGTTAAAACTTAAGGCTGTCATATCCAATTCCCCCGTAGAACTATTGGATGGTTGACGATTGAACCATACTAACGGTTTATCCTTATTTGCTACCGTTGCCCCCGAATCTTTGTTTCCTGAATCCGCAGACTGTGTGGATGTGTCTTTGTTTCCATCTGTCGTTCCCCCTGAACCACATGCAACCGTTGAAAGACTTAACAATACCGCCATTGTTAATGCTACCATTTTTTTTCTCATACCATTTTCTCCCTTCTATTTCACACTTCTGCCGTGTTATTTATTGATATTGACAGTATATCGGATATTTCTAAAAGATAACATAGAATATTTTTTGTTTTTCATTGAAATTTTTAAGATTTCATTGTGCATATAATACAACTTAAATGTATTTTATTATTCTTAAAACACCAAAAACAACAAAACCCAAC
>OBXV01000465.1_pt1 | contig 20208 bp, 24 predicted proteins | sample 1495451 | NCBI WGS metagenome assembly OBXV01 (sample SAMEA2580178, study PRJEB22360) | human gut metagenome | biome: human gut; feature: human-associated habitat; material: faeces | place: Denmark | collected 2008/2010 | reverse complement strand
ATTTATAATAATAATTTGAAGAAAATAACTGTTTTTTATATAGATTAGCAGAAAAAAGAGTTGTTATGGGAATCCAACTAAGCCAAAAAATAGAAGGAAAATACAAAAACGATAGATATTATGCATAAAAATACAAAAAAGAATTGACATAAAATTTGAAGGAAGGTATCATTTAAGGTAGGAAATATAGGGGTATCATCTAAAAATAAAGTAAAATTTGGAGGAGGAAAGAAATTTTATGACAAAATCAGAGATGAAAGAAGCCGTGATAAAGGCGATTGATGCAAATAAAGAAAAGCTATTTGCTGTAAAAGATCAAATTTATTGCAATCCAGAATTTGGATACAAAGAGGTAAAGACTACCGATACGGTTGCTACTTATTTAGAAAAAGAGTTAGGGTTGTCTGTTGAGAAAAATATTGCAGTTACTGGTTGCCGTGCTCAAATAAAAGGAAAGACAAAAGGACCTTGTATTGCCATTATGGGAGAGCTTGATGGGATCAGTTGTAAAGAGCATAAAGATGCAAATGAGATCGGAGCAAGCCATACTTGTGGGCATTTTTTACAGATTACAGGATGCTTGGTGCAGTTACAGGGCTAATTAAAAGTGGAGTTATCAATGAATTAGATGGATTAGTCGATATAATCGCTACTCCAGCGGAAGAGTTTATCGAATTAGAGTATCGCGATCAGCTGAAAAAAGAAGGGAAATTAACCTATTTTGGGGGAAAGCAAGAGTTAGTAAAGCGAGGATATCTTGATCATGTGGACATGGCTATGATGTTCCATTCCCAAGACTTAGGGGAAGCACAGGCACTCATTGGACCAGAGAGCAATGGATTTGTTGGAAAGAAAATTCATTTTATTGGAAAAGAAGCACATGCAGGTTCTGCTCCTTATGATGGAATTAATGCCTTAGATGCTGCTATGCTGGCAATTAATAATGTCAATGCTCTTAGAAGTACCTTTAAGGAAAGCGAACGAGTTCGATTCCATCCAATTATTACAAAGGGTGGCGATATCGTCAATGTAGTCCCTGCTGATGTTCATATGGAATCTTATGTTCGTACAAGAACCATAAAAGGATTAGAGGAAGTAAATGAACGAGTGAATCGAGCGATTCAAGCTGGAGCAATGGCAGTTGGAGCGAAAGTGGAAATTACGGAAATTCCAGGATATTGTCCAATTTTAAAACAGCCAGAGTTTGATGAAATGATGAAGAAGAACTTAGAGGCGTTAGGACTAGAAGGAAAGATTATTGATGGAGGTGATTTTACAGGCTCTTTTGATTTTGGAGATATTTCTCATTTAATGCCAGCCATTCATCCAATGATTGGAGGAATTAAAGGAGGGCTTCATACGAAAGAATTCCAAGTGGTCGATGAAGATCTTGCTTGTATTCTTCCTGCCAAGGCGATGGCTATGACGATCATTGATTTATTATATGATGGGGCAAAAGGCGCCAATGAGATTTTAAAAGATTTTAAACCAAAGATGACAAAAGAAGAATATTTAAAATTTTTACAGAAAAATGATCGTACAATTTTATATGGGGAAGGGTAAACAACAATGAAACAGATGAAAAATAGTCAAAAACTTTTTATGGATTATCGTGTTTATATTACTGCATTTGTAGCCACAATGGTAAGTGAATGGATTGGGGCGGCAAAAATTCCATTGGGTCCAGGAAATATTATTTTGTTGCCTATGATTTATGCTATGATCCTCTGTCTGATTGTCTATTTAATGAAGCCTTTAAAATGGTTAAAAGAAAGACAGTCTGAAACAGCCAGCAGTTTAATTTCCATTGGCATTACCCTTTTAATAGGAAAGATTAGTATTACGAGTGGAGTTGCCATCAAAGAAATTATTACAGCAGGCCCAGCATTAATCCTTCAAAATCTAGGAAATTTAGGAACAATTTTATTTGCTCTACCAGTAGCTCTTTTATTAGGCTTTAAACGAGAATGTATTGGTATGACACATTCGATTGGAAGAGAGCCAAACGTGGCGTTAATTTCAGAAAAATATGGTTCTGACACGCCAGAATTTCGTGGTGTTATGATGGTATATGTAGTTGGTACGGTGTTTGGTACTATTTTTATGGGAGCAGCCGCCAGTTTTTTAGCAAGTGCGACTCCAATCTCAGTGGAAGCCTATGCTATGGCCACCGGTTGTGGAAGTGCGGGTATGATGACAGCAGCGTTAGCCCCATTATTAGAATTAAAAAAAGAAGCGGCAACCACATTGACCGCATATGCGAGCATTAGTAACTTGATTTCAAGTATTGGTGGGCTTTATATTTCGATTTTCCTTGGATTACCATTGACAGAAAAGCTCTATGAAGTTTTGGAACCAAAACTTGGAAGAAGAAAAAAAGAGAAATAGGGAGAGAAACATGGAAAAGAGAATTACATTGGATCAAGTGCTAGAATGGACATTAGTATTATTAATTACAGGTACCATTATTGTAGTTGGAAATCTCATTGGTTATCACCACAATATCATAGAGTCAATTCCAGGAATGTTAATTTTAGTTGCAATTAGTGTTGTGGGACTCATATTAGCAAAAGTCATTCCCATCAATATGCCAGCTATGTGTTATATTTCTATTATTGGTATTTTACTTGCGCTACCAATGAGTCCAACCAGTGACTTTATTGTAGATGCCACCAATAAAGTAGAATTAATGGCGATTTGTACGCCAGTTCTTGCTTACACTGGAATATCCATTGGAAAGAGCTGGGCAGAATTTAAAAAGATTGGATGGAGAGGTGTCGTTGTAACGCTTTTAGTAATGTTCGGTACCTTTTTTACATCGGCCCTTTTTGCGGAGATTTTAATCCGAATTACAAAATAGAAAATGGATGGGACGATTTTTAGTAATCGTAATAGAAGGAAAAAAGACCAGTTAATTGAGGAGATCTTGTTATCTGCTTCATTAACTGGTCTTTTTAAATACGATAGAAAATTTTGTTTCTTAATAGCATTTCAAAGCACTGCCATTTTCTTTAATGTTATTTTCTTTGTTTTAATAACAATTCTTCTAATGCTTCATCGCTAACGCTGATGAATACATCTTCTTCTTCTTCATTGAGTCCAAGATATTGTGCTAATGTTCTTGTATCGTCGCTAAAATTCCATTTTGAAATGTAAGAATCAATTTCGTCAAATTCGATTTCTCCTGCTAAAAAGCGTTCTTTAAAATTCATATACAACTTCCTTTCTAAACATTCTACTAGTAGTATAGCATATTTTTATGATTCCTTCATATATTGAAAAAGAAATATTTCACAGCGATTTTTAAGAATTTTTAGGAAAAGGAGGAGAATAAAATTGGGACAAAATAACTCGCTCTATGAATATCTGGCAGTATCGTTGAGAAAACCATTAGAATCATGGTTTTTAAAAGGTGAGAAATTACAAGAAATTCGTTTGAGAATCGGACAACCATTGATGATTCGCTATGATGGAGAAGAATTTTTCTTAACAGAGCAAGGCGATGGGTATCGAGTATGGGAGTTAGAAGAAGGAAAACGAAAAAAAGTATTTTATGTTACCGAAGAACAAATGCAAGAAACCCTTTCTTATTTAAGTGATTATAGCCTCTATGCCTATGAAGAGGAGATAAAACAAGGTTTTTTTACAGTCGGTGGCGGATGTCGAATTGGTGTCTGTGGAAAAGCGGTTGTAGAAAATGGAGAGGTAAAGACCATTTATCCCGTTTCCTCCTTAAATATTCGATTTGCCCATGAGATAAAAGGTTGTAGTGACGGAATCCTTCCTTTTTTATTCAATGGGGATCGTTTTCTTTCTACCTTAATTGTGTCACCGCCTTTATGTGGAAAGACAACGATACTTCGAGATTGTATTCGGAATCTTTCCAATGGAGGAAGCTATGAAATAGAAACGAAAACCCATTGTTTTCGCGGGAAGACAGTTGGAGTGGTAGATGAAAGGGGAGAAATTTCTGATTTCTCTTGTGGCATGGCACAACACGATTTAGGGATTCAGACTGATGTTTTATCCCAATGCCCAAAGGTAGAAGGAATGATGATGTTAATTCGAACGATGGCACCAGAAATTATTGCCGTTGATGAGATTGGATCGGAAGAAGAAATGAATACGATGATTTATGGAATGAATTGTGGGTGTTCTCTTTTGGCGACGGCACATAGTTCTTCTATGGAAGAACTGTTAAAGAAAAAAGCATTTCAAAAGGTAAAAGAAGAAAAGATGTTTGAGCGATATGTTATTTTAAGTCGGAGAAATGGAGTTGGGACAATCGAGAAAATTTATGATGGGGATGGACAAGAGATATGGGAAAGTAAGGAGCGGAAATGATCAAGTGGAGTGGGATTTTGTTAATGGCAATGGCATCGGTTTTATTTGGGTTTCAAAAGAGTATGATATTTTCGGAACGATTAAAGTCGCTATATCAATGGAAGCAATGTTTTTTGCTAATTCAAAGAGAGATTGAATTTCAACAAGCCTCTTTGCCTTTGATTTTTACTCGACTATCCAACAAGATGAGAGGGGAGTTTGGAGAAGTATTTGCACAATTAGCAGAACAGTTGCAACAAAAGCACGGAGAAGATTTTTCTATTATATGGGAAAATATGTGGAGAAGTTCCTATAAAAAAATGTGTTTCACGATGGAAGATTTAGAAGTGATTTTAAGTTTTGGAAGAAATTTTAGCGGTGTGGATCGGAAAAAACAAGTGGCTTCTATCGACTATTTTTTGGCACAACTAGAGGAACAATTAGAAGATGCGAGACAACAAAAAAAGATGGGGCAAAAATTATATCAGACGCTTGGCGTTGTTGGTGGATTTTTTCTTATTATCGTTTTGGCATAGACATGTGGAAAAAGAAAAGGAGGGAGAAAATGACGGTCAATTTGATTTTTAAAATTGCAGCTATGGGAATTATGGTATCTGTCTTTGGACAAGTGCTGAAACATTCGGGTAGGGAAGAACACGCATTTTTAGTGAGTTTAGCAGGGCTTATTATCGTTTTGTCGTGGGTGATTCCTTATGTATACCAGTTGTTTGAAAGCATGAAAGGGTTATTTCGATTATAGGGAGGGAAAAGTGGATTGTAAGTAAAATGAAGAGATAGGAAGTAGGTGAAACGATGGAAGTTGTAAAAGTAGCCATGGTTGGGGTGATAGCTGTTATTTTAGCATTAAAATTTAAAACCATTCATCAAGAATACAGTTTGTATTTGATGATAGCAGCAGGACTGGTTTTGATGGGAATTGCTCTTTCTCAACTGGAGCTTTTAATTGCATATATCAAAACGATTTATGGCTATCTTATGCTAGATTCCCTCTATCTAAAGATTTTAATGAAGATTATAGGGATTGCTTATTTATGTGAGTTTGCATCAAATATTTGTAAAGATGCAGGATATAGCTCCATTGCAGGTCAAATTGAAATGGCAGGAAAGTTAACGATTTTAATTGTGAGTATGCCAGTGATGACCGCATTGCTTGATACATTAAAAAGTTTTTTGCATACATAAAGACAAGGAGAAATTATGGTAGTAAAAGGAAAGCGATGGATTTTATTTTTCGTTCTCATATGGAGCTTGTTGCCGTGCCAGAGTGTATATGGGGCGGAGGTTTCTTCTGATCTTTCTATTAATGATTATAATTTTAGTGAAATTGAAGAAGAGTTAAAACAACAAGGGATGGATAGTTTTTCTTTTCAAGAAGTGGTGAAATTGCTTATGAAAGGAGAGGTGGTAGAAGCAGTTAATAAAATAGGTGATGGAATTATGAATACTGTTTTACAAGAGTTTATTGGCAATAAGAAGTTGCTGATCCAGCTTGTTGCTGTTTCTATTTTTTCCGCTGTTTTCACAAATTTCTCCAATGCTTTTTCCAGTGATAGTATCGGAGAAGCGGGGTTTTTTGTTACTTATTTAGTTGTTTTTACAATTTTAGCATCTTCTTATGGAATTGCTGTTGTCATAACAAAAAATGTGGTGGCAAGTTTATTAAATTTTATGAAAGTATTAGTTCCTGCATTTTGTATGTCTGTTACAACGGTTTCGGGATTTACAAGTTCTTCGGGTATTTATGGGTTATTGATGTTAGGAGTTCTTTTAGCGGATTATTTTATTTTAACGATAATCTTGCCGTTTGCAAATCTCTATTTTATGTTGCAGATGGTGGATCATTTAAATCAAGAAAAGCATTTTTCAAAATTTGCAGGAATGATCCAAAAAGGGATTGATTGGGGATTAAAAAGCCTGTTTACAGGAATTGTTGGTGTACAAGTATTACAAAGTTTATTATTGCCCGCCATTGACTCGATGAAAGGAACCGTTGTTCAAAGGGGGGTATCCTTGATTCCAGGAGCAGGACAGGCCATTTCTACTGTTTTAAGCACAATGCTTGGAGCAGGTGTTATTATAAAAAATAGCATTGGAGTAGCAGGGCTTTTATGTATTCTCGTTTATATTAGTTTGCCTGTTATTAAGTTATGTGTGTTTTCTGTTGGGTATCAGTTAGTTTCTTCTGCATTACAGCCAATTGGGGATAAACGAATCGTAAATTGCATATCCGACGCAGCAAATGGAATAAAAATGTTATTGAAAGTGATTTGGGTCGTATCTGCTTTATTTATGCTTAGTTTGGTGCTAGCCATTGCTTCTACCAATGTTGTCTACTATAGTCAGTGATGAAAAAAGAAGGGAAAGGGAAGTATTGTGTTAGAAGTTATTTATTCTTATGTAGAAAAAATCGTGGTTTTTGGAATTTTTGTAACGATTGTATCGAAAATTTTGCCAAACAAAAACTATGGAAAATATATGAAGCTATATACAGGCTTTTTATTTTTGATTTTACTGTTATTTCCACTCATTCGAATGACAGGAATCGAACAAAATTTTAAAAACTTTTATGATTCTTATGATATTTCTTTACAATACGATGGAGTCGAACAAGAGGCAAAGGAGATTCTTTATGAAAGATATGAAGCAACGTTAAACAAACAGATTGAAAAAGTGTTAGAAGAACAGGGGTATGCCGTAGCAAATGTATCCGTAAAAACCGATGCGAAAAAAGAAGGAAAAGTAAAAGAAGTGCTTGTTACATTGCAAAAAGGGGAAGAGGAGGAAGTTATTCCCACTATTACGATTGCACCTATTACAGCAGATTCAAAAGAAGGAGAAGGCGAGAAAGAAAAACAAACAGCGATGGAACAAAAGGAGGAAAAAGAGATCCAAGAACTGGTGCAGACAATTTGTGATCAAGATGAAAGTATTGCGGTGGAGGTAGTCCAATGAAACAAGAAGATTTAAAACAAAAAATAATGGAGAAAATAAAAGAGATAGGCATAACAAAAATTTTACTTCTTTTATTAGCTGGTGTCATATTAGTTATGACAAGTTTACTAGAAACAGAGCCGAAAACAAGTGAAAACAAAGAACAAGTAGCAGTAACGGATCAGAGCGATTTAACGGCAATTAAAACGCAACAAAAAAAATATAAAGAACAGTTAGAAAAACAATTATCCGATGCCTTATTACAAGTGGAGGGGGTGGGAAAGACAAAGGTAATGATTACACTAAAAGGGACAGAAGAGATTGTTGTCAATAAAGATACTCCCTATGAAGAAGAGACGACAAAGGAAAAAGATAGCACAGGAGGAGAAAGAGAACAAACCAGTGTGAGCCAAAAAGAGGAAACCGTTCTTGTAACGGATCGAGAAGGAAACAGTGTGCCTTATGTAATTAAACAATTAGAGCCAGAAATTGCGGGAGTTGTCGTTGTGGCAGAAGGAGGAGGAAGCGAACAAGTAATTCAAGAAATAACCGATGCTTGTGAAGTATTATTTTCACTACCTGTACATAAGATTAAAGTAATGAAAATGAAAACAACGTAAAAGTGTAAACAGGAGGTTTCTTTATGAAAAATATCGTGAAAAAAAATCAATTGATTATTACTGCTCTTTCTATTATGATTGCGGTAGCTGGTTATTTAAATTTCTCTGGAAGAGAAATGTCGGTAGCACCACAGGATTTAGAAGTTTCTAATATGGAGACAGTGGAGACAGCAGGAGAAGAAGGGACAGAGGCATTAGAAAGTACAGAAACATTAGAAAGTACAGAAGCAGTGGATACGATGGACATTTCGGATGCAGATGAAATAGCAGACGTAGCTTCTAATGAAGGAGCGGTTGGAAATATGGATGATGCAGAAGTTTCTGCTCCTGTTCTTGATGAGGTGCAAACAGAAGATTTAGGAATTGGAGATGCGGTTTTAACAGAGGCACAGGCTGCTGATTTTATTACAAAAGCAAAACTTGCAAGAGAGCAGACAAGAGCAAAGAGCAAAGAAATGTTGATGAATATGATTGAAAATGATAAAATCGATGCAAAGAGCAAAGAACAAGCGGAACAAAAAGTGCTGAAATTAACAGAAAATATGGAAATGGAAACACAGGTAGAACAGCTATTAGGAGCGAAGGGATTTTCCAATTCCGTAGTGAGTATTAGCAACGACAATACCGATGTATTGATTGCGAAGGAAAAGTTAAGTGAAGTGGAAAAAGCACAAATTGAAGATATTGTAATGAGAAAAACAGGAATGGATATGGATCAGATCGTAATCTCTACGATGAAAAATCAAAAATAAAATTGCAAATTAAACTAAGTTTGGGTATAATGAAACTATGGTGATAAGCTGGGCTCATATAAAACAGCTTAAGAAAAAGCTTGAGATAAAGGAGGTCCGTTTTATGAGTAAAGAACAAGATAAAGTAATTCAATATAAGATACATGAAGAGGGCAAGATTGGAGAAGTTCAAATTGCAGATGAAGTTGTTGCGATTATCGCAGGGCTTGCAGCAACAGAAGTAGAAGGTGTTTCTAAAATGGCAGGCAATATTACAAATGAACTTGTAAGCAAGCTAGGAATGAAAAATCTTTCAAAAGGTGTTAAAGTTGCCGTTACTCCAGAAAGCGTTAGTGTGGATCTCGCATTAGAGTTAGAGTTTGGTTATAGTATTCCAGCAGTATCTGCTACTGTGCAAGAAAGAGTAAAATCTGCCATTGAAACGATGACAGGTCTTACCGTAGATGAAGTGAATATTCGTATTGCTGGTGTTTCTTTAGAAAACGAGTAAGCGTATTGAATCAAACATAAGCATATACGAACAGAGTTTTTGATCGTAAGTTGCCTTTATGGAGACAGAGTACAAGATGCCGTCTTGTTTGCATGAAAAGCTCCTATGATAGTTATGCTTTTCATCGTTAAATAACAATAGACGGCATATTTTGTGCTTATGTTGTAAAAAATTCAAAAAGAAAAAAAGAATCAATAACAAGAGGATAAAAAACATGAAACGAAGTGAAGTTAGAGAACATATATTTAAAATTGTATTCCGTACATCTTTTTACCCAAACGAAGAGTGGAAAGAACAAGAGGAGTTATACCTTGATCAATTGAGTATTTCCCTTGCTAATAAATGGAAAGAATCTCACTCTATTGAAATAGATATCGCTCCATATGAAGATGCGGTGAGAAAGATTGAAAAGGAAATGAAAGAAATTGGAGTTCGAGCAGAAGCGATTATGGCTCAATTAGAAGAGGTGGATTCTGTTATCGAAACAATCAGCGAAGGCTGGAAAATTGGACGTATTGGAAAAGTAGAGCTTGCAATTTTAAGAGTAGCTGTCTATGAGATCCAAAAAGACGAAGAGATTCCAACAGGTGTTGCGATCAATGAAGCTGTGGAACTTGCAAAAGTCTATGGAACTGAGAAATCAGCCAAATTTGTCAATGGATTGTTAGCAAAGCTTGCATAGGAGTGAGTCATGGAGAAGATATATACCGTAGCGCAAGTCAATGGGTATATCAAGAGGCTCTTCGTTAGTGATTATGCTTTAAACAACATTTATATCAAAGGGGAAGTATCCAATTGTAAATACCATTCCTCAGGTCATATTTATTTTACACTAAAAGATGGAAGTAGTGCCATTAGTTGTGTTATGTTTGCAGGTGCAAGGATGACAGGATTGACGTTTCGACTAACGGATGGACAAAGTGTTGTTGCAGGCGGAAATGTAAGTGTATATGAACGAGATGGAAAATATCAGCTCTATGCCAAAGAAATTTTTCTTCATGGAGCTGGTGCTCTTTATGAAGAATATGAACGTTTAAAGCAGAAACTTTATGAAGAAGGTCTGTTTGATATGGAGAGGAAAAAGCCAATAGAAAAATTTCCAAGGAGAGTTGGGATTGTAACGGCATCTACAGGTGCGGCTATTCGCGATATTGAAAGCATTGCGAAGAGAAGAAATCCTTATGTACAATTGGTGCTCTACCCTGCAAAAGTGCAAGGGATTGGCGCCAGTGAATCGATTGTACGAGGAATAAAAAGGCTTGATCAAATGAATATGGACACTATCATAATTGGTAGGGGAGGAGGCTCTATTGAGGATCTTTGGGCATTTAACGAAGAGATTGTCGCTAGGGCTATTTTTCGTGCAAAGACACCGATTATATCGGGGACAGGGCATGAAACGGATACAACCATTGCAGATTATGTAGCGGATCTTAGAGCGCCGACGCCATCTGCGGCTTGTGAGCTTGCAATTCCTGATATTCGAGCGATGTTAGAGCAGTTTTATAGTTATGAAGAGGCGTTAAAATCTCCGATTCTGAGAAAAGTCGAGAGATATCGGCATCGATTAGAACGAATGGAATGGAAATTGGAGCAAAGTAGTCCAAGTCATCGGTTACAAGAGCAAAAGATGCGATTAGCCGATTTAGAACTTCAGTTAGAAGAGAGCATGAAAAGAAAAATCGAGCGAACAAAAAATCAGTTAGCCCTTTATACCGAACGGTTAAATGGGTTCTCACCAACAGCAAAATTAGCAAGAGGATATGGCTATGTGACGGCTGGAGAAGAGAAAACAGTCACTTCTGTTACCGATGTACAAAAGGGAGAAGAGATTAAAGTCACATTGCTTGATGGGACGATACATGCAGTTGTAAAAAATACGACAAGGAAGGAATAAAAGAATGGCAAAGCGTGAATTATCAATAGAGAAGGCGTTTGAAAATTTGGATGGGATTATTGAAAAATTAGAAGATGAAAATACGAAATTATCCGATTCCATCGCTCTTTATTCAAAAGGAGTAAAACTTTTAAACGACTGCAAACAATCTCTTGATCGGATCGAGAAACAAATGATAATTCTCGATGATGATGAGGAGGAGAAGGATGAGTTTTAAAGAAACATTAGTTGAAAAAACAAATGAGATAGAAGAAATTATTTATCGTTATCTTCCAGAAGAAACTGGATTACAAAAAACAGTGATAGAAGCGATGAATTATGCCATAAAAGCGGGTGGAAAAAGACTACGACCTATGTTAATGGCAGAGACTTATAAAAAGTTTGGTGGAGAAGAGAATATAATTGAACCATTTATGGCAGCTATCGAGATGATTCATACGTATTCTTTAGTCCATGATGATCTTCCAGCCCTTGATAATGATGAATATCGAAGAGGAAGAAAAACGACTCACGTTGTCTTTGGAGAGGATATGGCTATTTTAGCAGGAGATGCTCTGTTAAATTTTGCTTTTGAAACCGCTTCTTTGGCATTTAGCATGAAACCAGAGGATCCAAAAATAGGACGTGCTTTTCAGATATTAGCATCAAAACCTGGAATCTATGGTATGATCGGAGGACAGACGGTCGATGTGGAACAGACAGGAAAAGCACTGACGTTAGAACAGATTTTATTTATTCATGAGAAAAAGACAGCAGCATTGCTTGAATGTTCTATGATGATTGGTGCAGTTTTAGCTGGTGCTACTAAAAGTGAAATCTATGAAGTAGAACAGGCGGCGAGGGATATTGGATTGGCATTCCAAATTGAAGACGATATTCTTGATTTAACAGGAAATGAAGAGGAATTAGGAAAGCCAATTAACAGTGATGAAAAAAATGGGAAGACAACTTATGTAACATTAAAGGGAATTGATATGGCAAGACAGGATACCGAGTTGTTAACGAAAAGAGCCATTCAAAGGCTAGAAATGTTACGAGGAGAAAATCCATTTTTAATGGAGTTATTACAATATCTTGTGGCACGAAGAAAATAGAGAAAACATTTGTGCATAAGACAATAAATTTAGAAAAGGAACGATTATGTTAGAGAAAATTAATCAGGTGAATGATATAAAGAACCTTAAGCCAGAAGAGTATTCCCTTTTGGCAAATGAAATCCGTTGCTTTTTGCTAGATCACATTAGTAAAAATGGAGGACATTTAGGCTCTAATTTAGGAGCTGTCGAATTAACTATGGCACTTCATCTGGCTCTTGATCTTCCAAAGGATAAAATTGTATTTGATGTAGGACATCAGTCTTATACCCATAAAATTTTAACAGGGCGAAAAGAAGGCTTTAAAAATCTACGACAATTTGGTGGTGGTAGTGGCTTTCCTCGCCCAAATGAAGATGAAACCGATGTGGTGATTGGAGGCCATAGTTCTACCTCTATTTCTTCCGCATTGGGTCTTGCTACGGCAAGAGAAATAAAAGGAACGGATGAAACAATTGTAGCCGTAATTGGAGATGGTGCACTTTCAGGCGGTATGGCCTATGAAGCATTAAATAATGTTGGACGATTAAAAAAGAATTTTATCATTATTTTAAATGACAATAATATGTCGATTTCTGAAAATGTTGGTAATATGTCCCGTTATTTAAATCAACTTCGTGTCCGTCACAGTTATCAAGAACTAAAAGGGAATGTGAAAAAAGCCATTATGAGCATTCCAAAAATTGGTCCAGATATCACAGAAAAAGTGAAACGATATAAAAATGGAATTAAACAGGTGGTGATTCCAGGAATGTGGTTTGAAGAGATGGGACTCACTTATATCGGTCCGATTGATGGACATAATATTGAATTGATGAAAGAAACCATATTGTCTGCAAAAGAAATCGATGGGCCGATTTTAATTCATGTTGTAACAAAAAAAGGGTGTGGATATTTGCCAGCAGAGCGATATCCAGAGAGATTTCATGGAGTTAGTCCGTTTGAATTAGAAACGGGTAAGGCGAAGAAGAAAAAAGAAAAGGCGGATTATACCGATGTCTTTGCCAACCGATTAGTGAAGTTAGGGCAAACTCATGAAAATCTTGTGGCAGTTTGTGCTGCCATGCCATCGGGAACTGGTTTGAATCGATTTCAAGAAAAATATCCAGAACGCTTTTTTGACGTAGGAATTGCAGAAGAGCACGCAGTTACTTTTTCCGCAGGGTTAGCCACAGCGGGGATGAAACCAGTCGTTGCTGTTTATTCTACGTTTTTACAAAGAGCGTATGATCAGATCATCCATGATATTTGTATTCAAAAGTTACCAGTGGTGTTAGCAGTCGATCGATCAGGAATTGTTGGGGCAGATGGAGAAACCCATCAGGGGATTTTTGACACTTCCTATTTGACTTCCATACCGAATATGACAGTAATGGCACCAAAAAATCGCTATGAATTAAGTCAAATGCTTGATTTTGCTATCGATTATGATGGGCCAATTGCTTTAAAATATCCAAGAGGAACGGCTTATACAGGATTAAAGGAATATCAAGCTCCGATTGTTTTAGGAAAAAGTGAAGAGATCGCAATTGGAGATGGATCCGTTGCTATTTTTGCCGTTGGAAGTATGGTAGAAGAAGCGGTAAAAAGTGTTGAGCTTTTAAAAGAAGAAGGAATCCTAGCAAGTCTTATTAATGTTCGATTTGTGAGTCCTATTGATAAAGAATGTATCATAAAACAGGCAAAAGCGCATAAACTCATTGTCACAATGGAAGAGACAGTAGAGCAGGGAAGTTTTGGACAAAAAATGGCTACGCTGTTGATGAAAGAAGGCATACAAAGAGAGTTTTTAAACTTTGCAATTAAAGATGAATTTGTTCCCCATGGAGCTTCGCCAATTTTGAAGCAACAATTGGGGATTGATGGAGCATCTATGGCAAAAGAGATTGCCAAAAGAAAAAATGCAATGAGGTAAAAGAAATGGAAAAGAAACAAAAGGCAAAAGAGCGTTTGGATCTCTTAATGATGGAGCAAGGGCTTGCCACTTCAAGAGAAAAAGCAAAGGCGATTATTATGTCAGGAATTGTCTATGTAGATGGACAAAAAGAAGATAAAGCAGGCTCTATGATAAAGAGAACAGCAAAAATTGAAGTGCGTGGAACAACTTTAAAATATGTTAGCCGTGGTGGTTTAAAATTAGAAAAAGCCATGGAATGTTTTGGAGTTACATTACAAGATAAAATCTGTATGGACGTTGGTTCTTCAACGGGCGGATTTACCGATTGTATGTTACAAAATGGCGCTGTCAAAGTGTATTCTGTTGATGTAGGGCATGGGCAACTAGATTGGAAACTTCGAAACGATGAACGAGTTGTATGTATGGAAAAAACAAATATTCGTTACGTTACATTAGAAGATGAGAGAATAGAAGGTCCGATTGATTTTGCATCTATTGATGTTTCTTTTATTTCTCTTACAAAAGTGTTGCCAGCGGTTCGCAATCTATTAAAGGAAAATGGAGAGATTGTAAGTTTAATTAAGCCACAGTTTGAAGCTGGGCGAGAACAAGTTGGAAAAAAAGGGGTTGTTCGTGACCAAAAAGTGCATCTTCAAGTGATAGAGATGGTGACAGAATTTGCCATCTCTATTGGATTTGAATTGTTACATTTAGATTTTTCACCAATCAAAGGGCCAGAAGGTAATATTGAATATTTATTACATATGCGAAAACTAGGTGAAGGTGAAAAAGTGGAAGACATTCCATTTGATCGAGAAAAAGTCGTAACAGAATCTCATCAGACATTATAAGGGTTGAGGAGGAATACTATGAGGAAGTTTTTGATTGTTACGAACCGAACAAAAGATACCGATCTTTCCGTTACAAGAAAGATTGAGCGGTATTTAACAGCGCGAGGTGGAAGCTGTAAAATTTACGATAAGCCAGAAGAGATGCCAGAAGAGTTTTTGGAAGAAGGATTAGAATGTGCGATTGTTCTTGGAGGCGATGGTACGATCCTTCAGGCGATCACGCCACTTGTTTATTTTCAGATTCCAATTCTTGGTGTTAATATGGGAACAGTCGGTTTTTTAGCAGGGGTTGAGCTTGATGATTTAGAAGAGGCTATGGAAGCCTTATTAAAGGATGAGTATGAATACGATGAACGTATGATGTTAGAAAGTACCGTATATCGCAATGATAAAGTCATTTTTAAATCCGCAGGAGTCAATGATATTGCCATTAGCAGAAGTGGATTTTCAAGAATTATTCGTTTTAAAATATGGGCAAATGGTGAATTGGTAGATTCTTATGGAGCAGATGGAGTCGTTCTTGCAACACCAACAGGTTCTACAGGCTATAATTTATCGGCAGGAGGGCCGGTTGTGAGTCCTCGTTCCGATGTTTATATTATTACACCAATTTCTCCTCATTCATTGACAAGTAGAAGCATTGTGGTATCTGGAGAAGAGAAAGTCGTGTTAGAAGTGGAGCGCATTGGACAAAATCATATGGAAGAGGCTTTTATTACTGTAGATGGACAGCATGGAACTCGTTTAAAAGGAAAAGATCGCATTGAAATTCGACGAGCAGATGTGAAGACACGTTTATTAAAAGTCGGAAAAACAGGATTTTATGAGGTATTAAGAAGTAAAATGGGAGGCAGAAAATTAGGAAAGGAAGTATAGGATGAAGTCAAAAAGACAAGAAAAAATTATTGAAATTATTGAAAGTCAAGATATTGAAACACAAGATGAATTAGCAGAAAAATTACAACAGGCAGGATTTCCAACAACGCAAGCCACAATCTCAAGAGATATTCGTGAAATGAAATTAACAAAGATTTCAGCTCCTGGTGGAAAACAAAAGTATATTGCCTTAAAAACAAAAGATTATCATACCACAGAAAAATATAAGCGTGTGTTAGCGGATGGTATTTTATCTTTAGAGTCTGCACAAAATTTAATCGTCATTAAAACAGTCGTTGGAATGGCAATGGCAGTTGCTGCAGCCATCGATAATTTGCATATTAGTGGAATTATGGGATGTATCGCTGGAGATGATACTATTTTCTGCGTAACAAAAGATAATGATATGGCAAAAGACGTAATTAAAAACATTAAAAAGTTGGCAATTCATCAAAACGCAATCAGATAGGGAGGCAATCAGGGCATGCTTTTGAATCTGCACGTGAAAAATCTTGCTTTAATTGATGAAATTGAAGTAGATTTTATGAAGCACTTGAACATTATGACTGGAGAAACTGGAGCAGGTAAATCGATTATTATTGGTTCTATTAATGCAGCATTAGGTGGAAAATTATCAAAAGATGCCGTTCGGGATGAATCAAAAGATGCTTTAATCGAATTATTATTTCAAATTGATTCTCCAAAAATTCGGGATATTTTAGAAGAAAATGGAATTTCTGTAATGGAAGATGGACAGCTTTTAATCAGTCGAAAGCTTTCTCATGGAAGAAGTATTAGCCGTATTAATGGAGAAACGGTTTCTCTAAGCCAATTAAAAGAGTTAGGAGCTTATTTAATTGATATTCATGGACAACATGAGCATCAGTCATTGCTTCATAAAAACTATCATCTTCTTGTGTTAGATCGTTTTGCAGGAAAAGAGATCCTACCATTAAAAGAGAGAGTAAAAGTTGCCTATGATGAATGGCAGGACTTAAAAAGAGAATGGGAAGAGAGCACAGTTGATGAGGAGCAAAGACAAAGGGAAATTAATTTTTTAGAATATGAAAAAACAGAGATTGAAGAGGCAAAGCTAAAGCCAAAAGAGGATGAGGAATTGCAAATCCAATATAAAAAGATGGCGGGTGCAAGAGAGATTACAGAACTTTTATCCACTTCTTACTTAATGACTGGATACGGCCAAGAAGGAGCGGGAGATTTAATAGGAAGAAGTCTTCAAAAAATTGCGCAAGCCATGTCTTTGGATAAAGATTTAACCCCTCTTTATGAACAGATTAGTGAGATCGATAATCTGTTAAATGATTTTAATAGAGAAGTATCTGATACGATGGGTGATTTTAATTTTGATGAAGAAAGCCTTTTAGAGGTGGAGAAACGTCTTGATTTAATTAATGGATTTAAAGTGAAATATGGAAATTCCATGGAAAAGATTCAAGAATATTTAGAAATGATTTCTGAAAAATTAGAAAAACTTTATCATTATGAAGAATATAGGAATAATCTTCATAAAAAATTGGAACAATCAAAAGAAAGGTTAGAAAAAGAAGCAGAAGAATTATCAAAGCTTCGAAAAAAATATGCCAAACAATTGATTCCAAAAATAAAATATGCATTATTAGAACTTAATTTTTTAGATGTAGAATTTGATATGCAATTTGAGACGCTAAAAGAAGTAAAAGAAAATGGAAGAGACGATGCATGCTTTGTTATTTCCACAAACCCTGGAGAACCAATGAGACCGATTCATGCAGTGGCTTCTGGTGGTGAACTCAGCCGTATTATGCTAGCCATAAAATCGGTATTAGCAGATGAAGATGAAATTGAAACTTTGATTTTTGATGAAATCGATGTAGGAATTAGCGGAAGGACCGCTCAAAAAGTATCAGAACGCTTAGCTGTTATTGCCAAAAAACATCAAGTGCTTTGTATCACTCATTTATCACAAATTGCAGCTATGGCCGATTCTCATTATAAAATTGAAAAATCCGTTCATAAAAATAAAACGACAACAAGTATTCAGCTATTGTCAGAAGAAGATTCTATTATGGAACTGGCAAGAATTACTGGTGGAGCAATTATCACAGAACAAGTAATAAAAAGTGCTCGTGAAATGAAAGAATTGGCAAAAAGGACAAATGTTAACTGAGTGATAAAATTAAGACCGTCATATAATAAAGTGCGAGGAAGTAAAAAGCTTCTTCGCATTTTTTTTCACTGTTGATGGGAAATTATATTCCCTATCAGTTAAAAAGCATTATGTGTAAACGATGTACAGCTGGCATCGTTACCTTGTACTAAGAAAGGAAGTGGCGGTTTGGAACAACGAAAAAAGCAATATCGGCGTTTTTTATTTGGACTTCTTGGCTTGAATTTTCTTTTGATTATTCTCTGTATGGGAGAGCTTTATTCTGGGAAACTGCCAAAAAACATACGAGTTATGGCAGGGCAAGAATCTGTAATATCAGAAGAAATGAGCAAAAAATGGGCCAATAAAAAAGTGATACCAGGAGGAACACCAGTTGGTATTTATATTGAAACAGAAGGTGCTCTTGTTCTTGGAACAGAAGCGGTGGAGGCAACGGATGGACTGATGTATGAACCAGCAAGAAATATTATAAAAGCAGGCGATTATATTAAGAAAGTCAATGGAGTTGCTATTCACAGTAAAGAAGAGCTGACAGAAGAAGTGAAAAAACAAGGAGATTCACCGATTGTATTGGAAGTGTTAAGAAAGAATAAAATGCTTTCAGTAAAAGTGGAGCCGGTAAAGGAGAAAGAGTCAAAAGAATGGCAATTAGGAATCTGGGTTCGAGATAATTCTCAAGGAATTGGTACTCTTACTTACATTAGTGAGAATCAGTTTGCTGCATTAGGACATGGAATTCATGATATCGATACAGGGGAAAAAATGGATATCGATCGTGGTTATATTTTCGGATCCAAAATTCTTTCGATTAAAAAAGGAGAAAAAGGAAAACCAGGAGAGATGGTTGGTGTTGTTTGTTATGATTTTGAAAAACCATATGGTATGATAAAGAAAAATACAGATTATGGAATTTGTGGAGAAGTGAGCGAAGAATTATTAAATCAAGTAGAAAATGAGCCAGTAGAGATTGGTTGGAAAAAAGAGGTGCATAAAGGCAAAGCATACCTTCGATCTGCCATTAGTGGAACATTAGAGGATTATGAGGTGGAAATAAAAAGTGTAGATGCTTCCAATAAAAATTTAGCAAAAGGTATGGTCATTCAGATCACAGATAAACGATTATTAAAATTAACGAATGGGATCGTACAAGGGATGAGTGGAACGCCTATTTTACAAGATGGTAAGTTAATTGGGGCAGTTACTCATGTATTTGTACAAGATTCCGCACAAGGGTACGGAACATTCATAGAAAATATGCTAAAAGAGTCGAATGGTTAGATAAAAGACGAGAAAAAATGAAAATACTGTCTTTTGCTAAATTATTTTTAGATAAAAATAGGATAATTGAAGAAATTTTTCGATCATTATTCATTGCTAATCTTTGTTAAATCATCTTATAATACGAGTAAAAGACGAAATATTACAGGAGGATATAAGATGAGTCAAATAACAATTGCAATCGCTGATGATAATGCGAGAATGGTGGAATCTTTTCGGAAGGAGTTGTCAAATCAGAGCGATATGGAGGTAATCGGTGTCGCAGGAGACGGTTTGACAGCCCTTTCTATTGTAAAGGAGAAAAAACCAGATTTTCTTTTATTAGATATTGTAATGCCAAAGCTTGATGGATTAGGGGTATTAGAAGAGCTTAAGATGGAGGATATAAGGACAAAAGTAATTGTTTTGACTGCATCTGGACAGGACTCTATTATTGAAGAAGCCTTTCGGTTGGGAGCTTGCTATTACATACGAAAACCAAGTGAAATGGAATTTGTCGCAAAAAAAATTCGGCAATTGACAAAAAGACCTATTCAAAAAAATGAGCAATATATAAAAAGTTCAGAACCAGAAAAAAGCGGAGATTTAGAGATTGTTGTTACAAATATGATACATGAAATTGGAGTACCAGCACATATTAAAGGATATCAATATTTGCGAGATTCTATTATGATGGCAGTAGAAGATATGGATATTTTAAATTCCATTACAAAACAATTATATCCATCGATTGCAAAGTTACATAGTACAACGCCAAGCCGTGTCGAACGTGCCATTCGCCATGCTATAGAAGTCGCATGGAGCCGAGGAAAAATGGATACCATCGATGAACTATTTGGCTACACCGTAAGTGCAGGCAAGGGAAAGCCAACCAACTCAGAATTTATTGCTTTGATTGCAGATAAAATTCGTTTAGAGAAGAAAATGAAAGTTAGTTAAGGGAAAAAGTAAAAATAATATTAAAAACAATTGCTATTTTTTAGGAAAAAAGATAGAAGATATCATTATATA
>OBXV01000464.1_pt1 | contig 20234 bp, 17 predicted proteins | sample 1495451 | NCBI WGS metagenome assembly OBXV01 (sample SAMEA2580178, study PRJEB22360) | human gut metagenome | biome: human gut; feature: human-associated habitat; material: faeces | place: Denmark | collected 2008/2010 | reverse complement strand
TCTAATCTTTGTTTTTTTACCAAAAACAAAGGGGCTGTCGAGAAATAGACAGCCCTTTCTTTTATAAAATAGTATTACATTTGTTCTGGTGAACCAATTCCTAATAATTCTAATGCATCATGAATGATTTTCTTTGTTACAATAACAAGTTTTAATCTTGCCATTTTTACTCTCTCATCTTCTACGTTGATCTGGCAATCATGGTAGAATTTATTAAATGCTTGAGCAACTGCTACACTATAACGGGATACAACGAATGGTTCAAATTTTTCTGCCGCATCTACAACTACTTGTGGGAAACGGCTTAATTCTTTTAACAGTGCCATACTTGCTTCATCTGTTAATACACTATAATCAATATCCATTCCTACTTCAGAAACACCAGCTTTTCTTAACACACTAGCAGCTCTCGCATGAGTATATTGTACATATGGTCCTGTTTCTCCATCGAAGTTTAAGATCTTATCCCAACTAAAGATAACATCTTTAATTCTCTGATTATATAAATCATTGAACATGATCGCTCCAACACCGACCATTCTTGCAACTTCTTCTTTATTTTCAAGATCTGGATTCTTTTCCGCAATAATTTCACGGATTCTTTGAATCGCTTCATTTAAAATATCCTCTGCAAAGATAACCTGTCCTTTACGAGTGGACATTTTACCTTCTTTTAAACTTACTAAACCGTATGGAATATGGTGAAGTCCTTGATACCAATCATATCCTAATAATTCAATTACTTTGAATACTTGTTTAAAGTGTAACTGCTGTTCTAATCCTGTTACATAAAGACATTTTGTAAAGTTATAAGTTTCATGACGATATAATAAAGCCGCTAAATCTCTTGTTGCATAAATAGAACTTCCATCTTTTTTTGTAACAAGACATGGTGCCATATCATATTCATCAAGAGGTACAATTTTTGCACCATCGCTTTCTACAAGTAAATTTTTAGATTCCAATGTCTCTACTACTTTACTTGTCATATCGCGGTAAAAACTTTCTCCATTAAAGGAATCAAAAGAAACGCCTAATAAATCATAAATACGCATATATTCTTTTAAGCTGATTTCTTTAAACCATTCCCAGATAGCTAATGCATCTTCATCTCCTTGTTCCATTCTAGTGAACCATGCTCTTGCTTCATCATTTAAAGAATCATCTTTTTCTGCCTCTTCGTGGAACTTAACATAAATATTCATTAATTCAGATACACCATCTTTTTCAATGGCTTCTTTATTTCCCCATCTTTTATAAGCAACGATTAATTTACCAAACTGTGTTCCCCAATCGCCTAAGTGGTTAATTCTTTCCACTTTATATCCTAACTTACTAAAAATCTTATATAAAGAATTTCCGATAATTGTTGTTCTTAAATGTCCTACATGGAAATTCTTTGCAACGTTTGGAGAAGAGTAATCCATACAAACTGTCTGTCCATCTCCAATATGAGAGGCCCCAAAGTCTTCTGCACTTACTTGTTCCATAATTTTCTTAGCAAATAACTGTTTGTCCACAAAGAAGTTAATATATCCTCCTTGTACTTCTATTTTAGAAAGGAAATCTGCTCCCCCAATTTTTTCTGCAATTTCAGCTGCAATCATTTGAGGTGCTTTTCTATATTCTTTAGCAAGGCGAAAACATGGGAATGCATAATCTCCCATTTCCACTTTCTTAGGAATCTCTAATAATTTTTCAATTTCTTCTTTAGAAAGACCTGTGATATGCTGTGATAATAATTCAACTAAATTTTCTTTCATTTCTTTTCCTCTCAATCTATTTCCATTTATTTACAATTCAATTATAGGTGCCTTGATCTAAAAATCTTTTGCCTATAAAATACCGAAATGCTTAAATTATAATCTTTACTTATTATCATAACGTATCTTTTGCCTTATGAAAAGCCATTTTTTCAATTATCCAAAAATTAATTTGTATCTCCCACCTTTTTGACATATAATAGAAAGTAATAACTCTAATATACGAGGAAAGGAGCGAACTCAATTATGAGCAAATCAAAAAAATTAACTAGCATTGCTGTCCTCAGTACATTGACCGTCACTGCTGCTTATGTATTAAACCGTAGTATTTTTTATTTCGCATGTCGTAATGATCATTTATACTCTCCAAACGGACATACTTATTCTTGGCGTTTTGGAGATGTCTTTTATACAAAACAAGGAGAAGGTAGCCCTCTTTTATTAATTCACGATTGTTCTCATTTAAGCTCGGATCGTGAATTTGCGCAACTCACAGAATCTCTGGCACAACATCATACTGTTTATACACTGGATCTCCCAGGGTGTGGGCGTTCAGAAAAACCAAAGATGACTTATACTAATTTCTTATATGTACAATTTTTAAACGATTTTGTTCGCAATGTAATTGGTAGTAAAACAAATATTATCACTAGTGGGGGTTCTTCTAGCTTTGCCATTATGGCTTGTCAAATGGCGCCAGAATTATATCGTAACTTAATGTTAATCAATCCACCTTCTCTTGCACAACTTAGCAAGACACCGACCAAACGACACAAGTTATTAAAATACTTGTTGGAGCTTCCAATTGTAGGGACTATGATTTTCAATATGAATAGCAGTATTCCTGCAATAAAGAAACAATTTACAACCCAGTATTTTAGCAATCCCCACAATGTAAAACAAAAATATATTGAACTATGCCATGAGGCATCCCATAGAAGCGGTTCTGCATCCAAATATATGTATGCAAGCATCCGTTCTTATTTTACTAACTTAAATATTGCTCACGGATTAAAAGCAATTAATAATAGTATTTTCATTGTTATGGGAGAAGATGAGCCTAATGCTAAAGAAACTGTTAAGGCATATGAATCACTAAACCCTGCAATCGAATCAACCATCATTTCTCATACGAAACATTTACCACATTTAGAATGTCCGAACGCGGTTCTCAATATTTGCGACATTTTTTTCTAAAATTTTCGTACTATGACATGATTTAGATTATTAATATAACTGCGTTGTTTTATAAAATTTTCAATTAAAAACAATAAAACATTCTATTTTCCATCAACTATAAAATAAAAAGTGGCAGATAAGAATTACCATCTGGACTCCTATCTACCACTTTTTTATTTCTTTTTATTTATCCTATCTTTTGTTCTAAAACACTCTTTACTAACAAAAGATTGCTCCCTAATGAATTTAAGCTTTTATAACTCCAATTGGCTCTTTTGATGGAAGCCCTGCTTTTCGTGGATATTTCTTTGGTGTTTTTCTCACCTTTTCAATGACTACAAAGGTTCTTTCAATATCCGTTTCTGGCAAAGTAAAGGCGATCACTTCTTTCACCTTTCCTCCTAGCTCAAAAATAGCTTTCTTTGACTGCTCTAATTCTTCCTCAACAGAACCTGACTTATAGGAAATAAAACAGCCACCTTCTTTTACATAAGGTAAACAATATTCACTAAGAGTTGCAAGATTAGCAACTGCACGAGAAACACAAATATCAAACTGTTCTCGATAGGATGCCTGTTTTGCATAATCCTCTGCTCTTCCATGGATCGTAACAATCCCCTCTAACCCAAGTGCTTCAATGACTTCATCTAAAAATTTAATTCGTTTATTTAAAGAGTCAAGCAATGTAATCTCTAGATTTGGATAAGCAATCTTTAAAGGTATGCCAGGAAATCCAGCTCCTGTTCCAAGATCTAAGATCTTTAATGGTTTTGTCACATCCATGGCTTTATTTAAAGAAATGCTATCAATAAAATGTTTATCGATAACTTCTTCTTTTTCAGTGATGGCAGTTAAATTCATCACCTTATTTTTTTCGATTAACATTTCATAGTAAGACAAAAACTGTTGTAATTGTTCCTCTGATAAAGCAATGTCCAACATTTCACTTTTCTTTTTTAACTGTTCCATAGCTTCCCTCCTATCGTCTCAACTGTTCTAAGTAAATCAAAAGAACAGAAATATCAGATGGAGATACTCCAGAAATACGTTTTGCCTGTCCAATAGAAACAGGACGAATGGCATTTAATTTTTGAATCGCTTCTTTTCTTAGATTATGAATGGATTCATATACAATATCTTCTGGTATCTTTTTTGATTCTAATTTCTTAAATTGTTCTACTTGATGAAGTTGTCTCTTAATATAGCCATCATATTTAATATTAATGTTTACTTGTTCAATGACATCTTCGGATAATGGTTCTCTCTCATAATCAATCGGTGCAATTGCTTCGTAGGAAAGCTCTGGACGGCGAATTAATTCTGCCAAAGAAACGGCAGTTTTTAATGGAGTGCTTCCATAAGATTCTAATAGCTCTTGCACCTCTTTTTTTCCACCAATGTGAGTTGTCTCTAAACGTTCTTGTTCTTTCTGAATGGCTTCTTTTTTCCAGTTTAAATAATCATATCGTTCTTGTTCGATTAATCCGATTTCATATCCAATCTCTGTCAAACGAAGATCTGCATTATCTTGACGAAGTAATAAACGATATTCGGCTCTTGATGTCATCATTCGGTATGGCTCATGAGTTTCTTTTGTTACTAAATCATCAATTAACACACCAATATATCCATCGGAACGCTCTAAAATAACAGGATCTTTTCCCTGTAATTTTCTTACCGCATTAATACCTGCCATAAGACCTTGTGCTGCCGCTTCTTCATATCCAGAACTTCCATTGAACTGTCCGCCACTAAAGAGTCCTTCTATTTGTTTAAATTCCAAAGATGGTTTTAATTGTGTTGCATTGATACAATCGTATTCAATTGCATAAGCGTTTCTTGTGATTTTTACATTTTCCATTCCTTTTACAGAACGATACATTTCATACTGAACATCTTCTGGCATAGAACTGGACATACCGCCTACATACATTTCGTTGGTATATTCCCCTTCTGGTTCGATGAACACTTGATGGCGATTTTTATCTGGGAATTTCATAATCTTATCTTCTACGGATGGGCAATAACGAGGTCCTGTTCCTTCAATCATTCCTGAATAAAGAGGGGAGCGATCGATATTATTTCGAATAATCTCATGGGTTCTCTCATTCGTATAAGTGAGCCAACAAGAAATTTGCTCCCTTTTAATCTCTTCTGGACGATTCGTAAAAGAAAATGGTACGATTTTCTCATCCCCTTTTTGCTCTTCCATCACGCTAAAATCAATACTTCTTTTATCAACACGTGCAGGTGTTCCTGTCTTGAAGCGATACATTTCAATTCCAAGTGCTTTTAAAGAATCAGTTAAGTGATTTGCCGCAGACAGCCCATTTGGTCCTGTATAATTGCTCACATCACCATAGATACATCTCGCTTTTAAATAAGTTCCTGTACATAAGATCACAGCCTTCGCATGATACGTCGCTCCAGAAAAAGTTTTTACTCCTGTTACTTTTCCATCTTCTGTTAAGATCTCAACGACTTCCGCTTGTTTTAATGTTAAATGTTCTGTATTCTCCATTGTTTTTCGCATTTCACGGGTATATTCTTGTTTATCCGCTTGTGCACGCAATGAGTGAACCGCTGGTCCTTTTGACTCATTTAACATTTTTGATTGAATATAAGTTTTATCAATATTTTTTCCCATTTCACCGCCAAGGGCATCGATCTCTTTTACAAGATGTCCTTTGGAACTTCCACCGATGTTCGGATTACATGGCATCAGTGCCACACTATCCATGCTGACAGTAAAACAAATGGTTTCAAATCCCAGTCTTGCACAAGCCAAAGATGCTTCACATCCTGCATGACCTGCACCAACAACTACGATATCATAAGTATCTTCAAAATATGCCACTTTTTTCACTCCTTATTTTCCCATACAGAATTCACGAAAGATCTCATTTACGAGATCTTCTTCCAATGATTCTCCAATAATAAATCCAAGTTCTTCATAAGCATTCATTAAATCAATCGAATAAAAATCTTCAGGCATTTGATTTTCAATACTTATAACAACTTGTTCCAAACTCTCTTTTGCATTCATAAGCGCTGTCTTATGGCGCATATTTGTAATATAAATTTCATCATTAAATTCTAACTGTCCTTCAAAGAACATTTCTTTTAATGCATCATAAAATTCATCAATCCCTGTCTCTTCTTTTGCTGAGATTGAAATCACAGGTCCATTTAGCTTCTGTTCGATTTCTGAAGTTAAGATTTGTTTTTCAAGGTCTGATTTGTTTAACAATGTGATTACTTTCTTACCTTGAATTAACTCCATAATCTCTCGATCATTCTCATCTAATTCTTTGGAGCCATCAATCACATATAAGACAAGATCGGCTTCATCCACCGCATCCTTTGCTTTATTGACCCCGATTTTTTCAACAATATCTTCGGTATCACGAATCCCTGCTGTATCGATAATCTGCAATGGAATTCCATGGATATAAATGGATTCTTCTAGCGTATCTCTTGTGGTTCCAGCAATCTCTGTTACAATGGCTCTCTCTTCCCCAACCATCACATTGAGTAAAGAAGATTTTCCTGCATTTGGTTTTCCAACAATAGCCGTTTTGATCCCTTCTTTTAAAATCTTTCCGTCAGAAGAAGATTCAATTAAACGGCTCACTTCTTTTTCTACAGGACGTAATACTTTTAACAATTCTTCTCCATATCCATCAACACTATAATGTTCTGGATCATCCAATGCAGATTCAATAAATGCTACTTGATGAATAATATCTTTTCTGAGCTTCTCAATTTTTTTCTTAACGCTTCCTCTCAATTGCTTTAACGAACTTTCCATAGCAAACTCATTTTTAGCAGAAATTAAATCCATAACCGCTTCCGCTTGGGATAAGTCAATTCTTCCATTTAAGAAAGCACGTTTTGTAAATTCTCCTGGTTCTGCTGGTCTTGCCCCGTGTCGAAGCACCAATTCTAATATTTTTCTCATAACAATAACGCCACCATGGCTATCGATTTCTACCACATCTTCTTTTGTATAAGTGGCTGGTGCGCGCATCACAAGGACAATACATTCATCGATCACTTCGCCTTGATCTTCAATAAACCCATAATGAGCCGTATAACTTTCCACCATCTCCATATCTTTTTTTGCATTTCTTGGGCGGAAAATTTCTTTTATAATTGGGATGGCTCTTTCTCCACTGATACGAATAATTCCAATTCCTGAATTGGTCATAGCGGTTGCTATCGCCGCAATTGTATCTGTTTTCATTATTTTTTACCCTTTCTTGTAAACGAAAAGGCCGCCCAATTTCAGGCAGCCTTTTTACTTTTCATCATTATTTTTTCAGCATGATAACAACTTTTCTGTATGGTTCTTCGCCTTCACTCTTGGTGCATACATATCTATCATTCTGAAGAGCAGAATGAATCACTCTTCTTTCATATGGATTCATAGGTTCTAAAGCTACTGGTTTTCTCATTCTTTTCACTTTAAAAGCGATGTTTTTTGCGAGATTTTCCAGTGTTTTTTTTCTGCGTTCTCTATAATTTTCTGTATCCAACTTGAAACGAATATAAGTGTCACTTTCTTTATTGATATATAAACTTAACAAATATTGTAAAGAGTCTAATGTTTGTCCTCTCTTACCAATGAGAATTCCCATATCATCACCGATTAAGTTCATATCCATATTGTGACTTTGTTCATCATATTGAATATCTACTTTTGCATCAACACCCATAGCGCGAAATAAATTTTCCGCAAATTCTCTCACTGTATCTACAAATGTCTTCTTTACTTTTGCACGAATAACAGCTGGTTTTCTTCCAATTCCGAAAAATCCATCGCTGCCTTTTTCAAGTACTTCGTATTCTAAATCACTGCTCGCAACCCCAAGAGTTACTGTCGCTTCTGTTAAAGCATCATTGACAGTTTTTCCTCTGAACTCAACAAATTCCATTATCTGTTGCCCCCTTTATTATTCCCTGACTTCTTGTCCTCATAGTTTAACATAATATTTGCTTTTGAAGCAATACTTCCCATGTTGGCATTCGTCTGAGTAGGAGATTCCAGATCACCAATTGATTTTCCTTCGCTTGATGTTGTAGCTTTGTTCAATACTTTTTTTGTATTGATTGATGCAATATCACTGATGCTTCTCTGATTCTTTTCTTCTTCTTCAGGAACACCTGCATTTCTTGCTTCCATCTCTGCCATTTTTTGCATAAAGGATTTTTTACCTTTTGCTGCTTTCTTCTCAGCTTTTGCACGATTTTTCGCAATAAATTTCTCAATATCCATATGATCTAAATGTCTATTAATTAAGAGCTGTTGTACCCACATTACAAGAGAACCCATCGCCCAATAAAGACCTAAACCAGCTGGAACACCAAAACTGATGAATGCAGACATAATTGGCATATAGATCATCATACCTTTTGACATTTTTGCAGTCGGATCATTTTTGTCTACATTGCTTCTGCTCATCATACTATAAGATGATAAGAAAGAGAAAAATGCCGCTGCTAATGGAATTAAAATATAAACAGAGAAAATACCTGCATTGGCTGGACTTTCTGTTAAGTTAATTCCAAAAAGGAAATTATTAAATTCCTGAATCTTAGGAACATTAGTAGAGATCGCATTGATTACTTCTGTATTTCCACTAAAAGCATCTTGTAATTTATTCCATGCTTCTGGTGTAATGTAGACAATAACGTCAACCATTTGATCAACACCAATATTTGTCTGTCCCTCAGAAATTAATTTAATAAGACCTGGTTTAATATTTGCTGCTTGCTGTACCTCATATAACTTTGTCTGGAAATCAGGCACTTGTTGCAACGGTGTAATAATATTAATAAATAACTCTTTGATTGAACCAATATAAGCTGGTATATTATACATAACACGGTATAAAGCAAATAAAATTGGCATCTGAATGAGCATTTGTAAACAGCTTCCAGATGGACTTACACCATATTTTGCATATAAATCTTGAATTTCTTCATTCTGTTTTGCCATAGAAGCTTGGTCTTTTTTACCACGATACTTCTTCTGGATTTTTTTCATTTCTGGTTGCATCAACTGCGTCATTTTTGAGAACTGTTGTTGCTTTATTGTCATCGGTAATAAAATTAAACGAATGACAATGGTAAATAAAATGATGGTAAGACCAATGTTACCAATTCCAATGGCATTCAAAATATTGAATATCCATTCCATGATCCATCCCATCGCAATGGCAAATGGTTTTAAAATACCACTTTGCTGTGTTAATAACAACATATTACTTTACCCTCCTGTTTTACGGTACTGGATCGTAGCCGCCTTTTGAGAACGGGTTACACCTTAAAATTCTCCAGACCGCTAACAAACTCCCTTTAAACGCACCATATTTTTCAATTGCTTCAATTGCATATTGAGAGCACGTTGGAGTATATCTGCATACGCCTCGTCCTTTCAATGGTGAAAGAGCTACTTGATAAAAACGAATGCAGTATATCAAAAACTTCTTAACAATTTTCACCTTGATTCACCTCGATTAATAGATGGTGAAGTTTAGCCAAATGTAAGAAAGCACTTTCCACTTCTAAAAAGCCCTTCCCCTTTACAGATGGTCTGGCAATTACAACAATATCATAACCAGTCACTATCACATCTGCATGTAAACGATTACTTTCTCTAATTAATCTTGTAACTCGATGTCTTACTACACTGTTCCCTACCTTTTTACTAACAGAAATCCCTACTCGATTATAAGGAAGATCATTTTTCCTTATATACATAACAAGATACCGATTTGCTAAGGATTTTCCGCTATTGTATACGGTAACAAAGTCCTTATTCTTCTTTAACGATTCAAAACGTTTCACAATCTAATTCCTCTTAGTTTGATGTTCTTAAAAAACGTATTCTCTTTGTTGGCGATCTCCATTATTTCAACTTATTTTCCATCACGGATCGCCTATCTTTACACGAAAAATTTTGAAATAAAGAAAAGAAAAGGTCACATTAACTGCGACCTATGCTCTATGCTGATAACTTAGCTCTACCTTTTCTTCTTCTGCTAGCAAGAACTTTTCTTCCGTTAGCAGTGCTCATTCTTTTTCTAAATCCATGAACTTTTGATCTCTGTCTTTTTTTAGGTTGGAATGTCATTTTCATAACTACAAGCACCTCCTTCTATCTCATTACTAATAATCTTATAATTAATATTCAAACGATTCTTCTAGCACTTCTTCTGCAAATTGGCATAGAAGTCCCTAGATTGATAAGAACATCACTCCTATTATAAGGGTCAATGCCCGAAACGTCAAGTATTTCCTACGTTTTTTTTCATTCCACAACCATTCACACATAAAAAACAGGAGTTTCACAAGTTATCCACAAAATGTTGACAACTTGTGTATAACTTTTTCCTTTCTTGTTTATAATTTCTATTTTTTATGATTTTTTCTTAGTTTTGCACGATTTTTTATCTGTTAATATGTTTATTACTTTATCCACACATAAATCCACAGTTTTTTATTTCTTCCTATTATAATGGGATCAAAATTTTAAAAGTTATACACAATCCGTTATTGAAAAAAATCCACATATGTTATAGTATATATATAAGCGAAAGTATGTAAATCGATATGGAACCAAAAAACTCAGGAGTAAACAACACTATGAAAAAGACAATTGAAGAAAAATGGAACGACATACTCTATTTGGTTGAAAAAGAACATGATGTATCCCAAGTAGCAATTAACGCTTGGATTCGTCCATTAAAAATATTTGAAGTTACTGACGATAAAATCACATTTATTGTGGATAGTAAATTAGATACTCGCGGTATTGACTTCATCAAAATGAAGTTCTACGATATGTATCTTCAAATGGCTATTGAAGAACTTCTTCATAAACAATATACAATAGATTTTATTTTAGAAAGTCAAATTGGAAGCCAAGTTTCAAGTGCTTCCAGTTCTATTTCTGAGCCAAAAGCGGCTCCTGCACCTGAGATTTATAACAATCTCAATCCAAAGTATACCTTTGACACCTTCGTTGTCGGTAATAATAATAAATTAGCTCATGCAGCAAGCCTTGCTGTTGCGGATGCCCCTGCGGAAGCTTACAATCCGCTCTTTTTATACGGAGGGGTTGGACTTGGTAAGACTCACCTTATGCATTCCATCGCCCACTACATCCTCGATCATAATCCTAACGCCAAGGTGCTTTATGTGACAAGTGAGAAATTCACAAATGAGCTAATTGATTCCATTCGACACGATAAAAATGCAGAATTCCGCAATAAGTATAGAAATATTGATGTTTTATTAATTGATGATATCCAGTTTATTATAGGAAAAGAAAGTACACAAGAAGAGTTTTTCCACACATTTAATACCCTTCACGAAGCAAAAAAACAAATTATTATTTCTTCTGATAAACCGCCAAAAGACATGGAAACATTAGAAGAACGACTTCGCTCTCGCTTTGAATGGGGATTAACAGCGGATATTCAGTCTCCAGATTATGAAACTAGAATGGCAATTCTTAAAAAACGTGCAGAACTTGATGGCCTTGATATTGATGATGATGTCATGCAATACGTTGCCAACAATATCCAGTCCAATATTCGAGAATTAGAAGGCGCTCTTAATAAGATCTGCGCTTATTCTGCTTTAGAGAGAAAACCAATTAATGTAGAATTAGCAGAGGAGGCATTAAAAGATCTCATCACACCAGAAGGTCATAAAGAGATCACACCAGAACTGATTATGAATACAGTTGCAGAACATTATAATGTCTCTATTTCCGATATGGTATCCAAGAAAAAAAGCCAAGAAATTGCCTATCCTAGACAGATCGCCATGTATTTATGCCGAAAATTAACGGATGCCTCTCTTCAATACGTTGGAAATATGCTAGGAAAGCGCGATCATACTACGATAATTCACGGTGCTGAAAAAATTGAGAATGACTTATCTAAGAATCCTTCTTTAAAGAATACAATTGACGTTATTATTAAGAAACTAAATCCCAGTTAATAATTCATTTTTAAGATGATATCTTATTCACATTGGATTGTGAATAAGATGTTATTTTTCTGTGCATTTTCTGTGTATGAAATTAATGCTGATCTGCATCTGTGGATAACCTAAAAGTTATTCGGAATCAATTCTTAAGTTATACACATAGTTATTCCATGAGGGATCCCCCCTTGTCTTAAGGGATCCCCCGTCTTATCCACATATTAACACTGCCTACTACTATGACTACGAATTTTATTTATATATATCTATCTATTTACCCCCGAAAGGAGTTATACACAATATGAAAATTATTTGTTCAAAATCCAAGTTATTATATGGTGTTTCTATTGCATTAAAAGCAGTATCTAATAAAACAACATTGCCTATTTTGGAATGTATTTTAATTGAGGCAAACAATCATAAAATAAAATTAACAGCAAATGATATGGAACTCGGTATAGAAACTATCGTAGAAGGAGAGATTTTAGAAGAAGGAAAAATCGCAATTAATGCAAAACTATTCTCTGAAATCGTAAGAAAACTTCCAGATAACGACGTAACGATTACAACCGACGAAAATTATCAAGCAGTCATTCGCTGTGAAAAAGCAAAATTCAATATTTCTGGAAAAGCAGGTGATGATTTTGCCCACTTACCAGATGTGGAAAAAGATAAATTTATTTCATTATCCCAATTTACATTAAAAGAAGTGATTCGCCAAACAATCTTTTCTATATCCGATAATGAAAATAATAAATTAATGACAGGAGAACTTTTTGAAGTAAATGGCGATCACTTAAACGTTGTTTCCTTAGATGGACACCGCATTTCTATTCGTAATATCGAATTAAAAGAAAGTTATGAATCTGTCAAAGTTGTTGTTCCAGGGAAGACATTAAACGATGTGAGCAAAATTTTATCTGGAGATGCGGATAAAGATGTTCGCATCTATTTCACAGCAAAACATATTTTATTTGAATTTGATTCCACAAAGGTAGTTTCTCGTCTATTAGAAGGAGAATATTATCGAATTAACCAAATGTTATCAAGTGACTACGAAACAAAGATCCGCATTAATAAAAAAGAATTTTTAGATTGTATCGATCGCGCCTCTTTATTAATTCGTGAGTCCGATAAGAAACCAATTATTATTCATATTGAAGACGCTAATATGGAATTAAAAATCCAATCCAATATCGGTTCGATGAAAGAAGATATTGTGATTCAACAAGAAGGAAAGGACATTTTGATTGGATTTAATCCAAAATTTTTAATGGATGCCTTAAGGGTAATTGACGATGAAGAGATTACAATTTACCTTGTGAATCCAAAGGCTCCTTGTTTTATTAAAGACGAAAAAGAAAGCTATATTTATTTAATTTTACCTGTCAACTTTAATGTGGCAGCCAACTCATAATGGAGGATACAAACATGGAAGTAATAAAATTAAGAGAAGAGTTTATCAAACTAGGACAGGCATTAAAAGCCGCTAATTTAGTAAGCTCTGGTGTAGAAGCAAAAATCGTGATTCAAGATGGAGAAGTATTCGTAAATGGAGAAGTATGCACACAAAGAGGAAAGAAACTCTATAACGGAGATACGGTAACATTTGCGAATCAGACAATTAAAATTGAAGAATAGATAGGGCGTTATATAGTATGATAATCGAATCTCTGGAGCTTTTAAATTATCGTAATTATGAGCATTTAGACTTAAAGTTTGCAAAAGGAACGAATATATTTTATGGCGATAATGCCCAAGGAAAAACAAATATTTTAGAGGCGTTATATGTGAGTGCTACGACAAAATCCCATCGTGCTAGCATGGATAAAGAGTTAATAAGATTTGATCAACCAGAGGCACATATTCGTGTTCATTTGAGAAAAAAAGATGTCCCTCATAAGATCGATATGCATTTAAAGCGTAGTAAGGCAAAGGGAGCTGCCATTGATGGAATACCGATCCACCGTTCCAGTGAATTGTTTGGAATGTTGAATATTATTTTCTTTTCTCCTGAGGACTTATCTTTAATTAAAAATGGACCAGGGGAGAGAAGGAGATTTCTCGATCTAGAACTTTGTCAATTAGATCCTATTTATTTTCACAATTTAACGCGGTATAATAAAGTATTAAAACAGAGGAACAATCTCTTAAAACAGCTTAATTTTCGTCCAGATTTAGAAGAAACACTTGAAATATGGGATAGTCAACTGATAAAATATGGAACAGAGGTTATGAATCGCAGACAACAGTTCATAACAATGTTAAATGATATCATTGCCAAAATTCATCAAAACTTGACAGGTAGTAAAGAACAGTTAGTCATTTCGTATGAGGGCAGTTGTAAGGTAGAGGAGTTTGCTATGCAATTAAAAGCAAAAAGTCATATGGATAAAAAGCAATGCTCTACAACCATTGGGCCTCATAGAGATGATATAAAATTTCAGGTGAATGAGATTGATATTCGAAAATATGGTTCCCAAGGACAGCAGAGAACAGCGGCATTATCGCTGAAACTGGCTGAAATTGAACTTGTAAAGCAAGTGATCCATGATACTCCAATTTTATTATTAGATGATGTATTATCAGAGCTTGATATGAACCGTAAAAACTTTCTTCTTGGAAGTATTAAAGGAGTTCAGACGATGATCACTTGTACTGGACTTGATGAATTTGTGCAGAGTCAGTTAGCGATTAATCAGATATATTATGTGAGCCAAGGAACTGTTGTTCAGAAATAGGAGGAAATAAATAATGAGTACCGAATATGGAGGAGATCAAATCCAAGTATTAGAGGGTCTTGAAGCCGTGCGTAAAAGACCTGGTATGTATATCGGAAGCACCTCAGCAAGAGGGCTTCACCATCTTGTATATGAAATTGTAGACAATGCAGTCGACGAGGCACTTGCAGGATTTTGTAATACCATTTATATCACAATTGAAAAAGATAATGTAATTGAAGTAAGAGATAATGGACGTGGTGTTCCAATTGGTATGAACCATAAAGCAGGACGTCCAGCTATCGAGCTTGTATACACTGTTCTTCATGCAGGTGGAAAATTTGGAGGGGGCGGATACAAAGTATCTGGTGGACTTCATGGAGTAGGAGCATCTGTTGTAAATGCTCTTTCTGACTGGATGGAAGTAAAAGTACATCGAGATGGAAAAATTCACTTCCAGCGCTATGAACGTGGAAAAATCATGAATGAATTAAAAGTGATTGGAGAAACCGATCATACAGGAACTGAAGTGCGTTTTAAAGCCGATGGAACAATTTTTGAAGAGACTGTTTATGATTATAATACATTAAAACAACGTCTTCGTGAGATGGCATTCTTAACAAAAAATCTTCGTATTGTTCTTCGTGATGAGCGTGGAGAAAATGAGAAAGAAGAAGTATTCCACTATGAAGGTGGTATTAAGGAATTTGTGGCTTATTTAAATAAAAAACAAGATCCTCTTTATTCTGATATTATCTATTGTGAAGGAACAAAAGATGACGTATATGTGGAAGTAGCCATGCAGCATAACGACTCCTATAATGAAGGATGTTATAGCTTCGTTAATAACATTACGACTCCAGAAGGGGGAACCCATTTAACTGGTTTTCGAAATGCATTGACAAAGACTTTTAACAACTATGCAAGAGAAAATAAAATCTTAAAAGATAGTGATCAAGCCCTTAGTGGAGAAGATATCCGTGAAGGTCTTGTGGCTATTATTAGTGTAAAAATAGGAGAGCCTCAGTTTGAAGGACAGACAAAACAAAAGCTTGGAAATAGTGAAGCACGTGGTGCTGTTGATAGCATTGTTAGCGAACAACTGACTTATTTCTTAGAGCAAAATCCTTCCGTTGCAAAAATTATTTGTGAAAAGGCACTTCTTGCACAAAGAGCGAGAGATGCTGCGAGAAAAGCAAGAGAACTTACAAGAAGGAAATCAGCTCTCGATGGAATGTCACTTCCAGGAAAATTAGCAGATTGCTCTGATAAAAATCCTGAAAACTGCGAAATTTACATCGTAGAGGGAGATTCTGCGGGTGGTTCTGCAAAGACCGCTCGTTCAAGAGCAACACAGGCCATTTTACCTCTTCGTGGTAAGATTTTAAATGTTGAGAAATCTCGTCTTGATAAAATTCTTGCAAATGAAGAAATTAAAGCCATGATTACTGCATTTGGAACAGGTATTCATGAAGATTTTGATATTAGTAAACTTCGTTATCATAAAATTATTATTATGACAGATGCCGATGTGGATGGTGCCCATATCGCGACTTTACTTTTAACATTCTTCTATCGTTTTATGCCAGAACTAATCAAACAAGGTCATGTATATTTAGCAAAACCACCACTTTTTAAAGTGGAGAAAAATAAAAAAGTGTGGTATGCCTATAGCGATACTGAGTTAAACGATATTATGACAGAGATTGGAAGAGATAGTAACGTGAGAATCCAGCGTTATAAAGGTCTTGGAGAGATGAATCCAGATCAGCTTTGGGAGACAACAATGGATCCACAAAACCGTATTCTCTTACGTGTGGCTATGGACGAAGATGAAATGGCAAAAGTAGATGAAACATTTGTAACATTAATGGGAGATAAAGTAGAACCAAGACGTGAATTCATTGAAGCCAATGCAGAGTTTGCAACAATGGATATTTAGGGAAGATGAAATAAAAAAGGGGAGTAAAAGCTCCGATATGAATTGATAAATCCCAATCTAGGAGGAAATTATGGACGATAGTACAATCTTTGATAAAGTTCAAGAAGTAGACCTTGTGGAGAAAATGGAAAAATCCTACATTGACTACGCTATGAGCGTTATCGCAGCCAGAGCTTTGCCAGATATTAGAGATGGTTTAAAGCCAGTGCAAAGAAGAATTTTATATGCAATGATCGAGTTAAACAATGGTCCTGACAAGCCACACCGTAAGTGTGCCCGTATTGTCGGTGATACAATGGGTAAATATCACCCTCATGGTGATAGTTCCATTTATGAAGCATTAGTAAAACTTGCACAACAATGGTCCACAAGATATCCATTAATTGATGGACATGGAAACTTTGGTTCTGTAGACGGTGATGGTGCAGCCGCTATGCGTTATACCGAAGCAAGACTTAGCAAGATTTCTATGGAAATGCTTGCAGATATTAACAAAAACACAGTAAACTTTACTCCAAACTTTGATGAATCCGAGAAGGAACCAACAGTGCTTCCATCTCGTTATCCAAATTTACTTGTGAATGGAACATCAGGAATTGCCGTTGGTATGGCAACCAATATTCCACCTCATAACTTAAATGAAATCATCGATGCCGTTGTAAAGTTAATTGACAACCAAGTGTTAGAAGATCGCGATACAAGCATTGAAGAATTATTAGAAATCGTAAAAGGACCAGACTTCCCAACAGGTGCTACAATCCTTGGAAGAAGAGGTATCGAAGAAGCCTACCGCACAGGACGTGGTAAAATTAAAGTGCGTGCGGTTACCGATATTGAACCGATGAACTCTGGAAAACAACGTATTGTTGTAACAGAACTTCCATACATGGTAAATAAAGCAAAATTAATTGAGAAAATTGCTTCTCTTGTAAAAGAAAAGAAAATCGAGGGTATCTCAGAACTTCGTGATGAATCCGATAGAAATGGTATGAGAATTTGTATTGAGCTGAAAAAAGATGTCAATACAAATGTCTTATTAAACCAGCTCTATAAACATACACAAATGCAAGATACTTTCGGTGTCAATGCATTAGCTCTTGTGAATGGAGAGCCAAAAGTATTAAATCTCCATGACATGGTTTATTATTACTTAGAGCATCAAAAAGAAGTTATTACCAGAAGAACTCAATATGAATTAAACAAGGCAAAAGAAAGAGCTCATATTTTAGAGGGACTTTTAAAGGCACTTGATCATATTGATGAAGTGATTCAGATCATTCGTGGTTCTGAAAATGGTGCAAAAGCAAAGATTAATTTAATTGAACGTTTTGGATTATCCGATGCACAAGCACAGGCCATTATTGATATGCGTTTAAAAGCTTTAACTGGATTAGAGAGAGAAAAGCTTGAAAATGAATACAATGAGTTAATGGCAAAAATTGCGGAATTACAAGCAATTTTAAATGATGAGAAAAAATTATTAGGTGTCATTCGAGAAGAAATTTTAATTACAAAAGAAAAATTCGGTGATGATAGAAGAACAGAAATTGGATTTGATGATGAAGATATCACAATTGAAGACTTAATTCCAAGAGAAGATACCGTTATCGCTATGACAAAACTTGGATACATTAAGAGAATGACCATTGATAACTTCAAGAGTCAAAACCGTGGTGGTAAAGGAATTAAAGGTATGCATACCATTGATGAAGACTTTATTGAAGAGTTGTTTATGACAACAACACACCACTATATTATGTTCTTCACAAATTCTGGAAGAGTTTACCGCTTAAAAGGATATGAAATTCCAGAATCTAGCCGTACTGCTAGGGGAACAGCCATTGTAAACTTATTACAACTTCAACCAAATGAAAGAATTACAGCGGTAATTCCAATTGCGGAATATGAAGATAATAATTATTTATTTATGGCCACAAAAAATGGTATTGTAAAGAAAACTTCAATTAAAGAATATGAAAATATTCGTAAATCAGGTCTCGCAGCCATCAACTTGCGAGAAGGTGATGAGTTAATTGAAGTAAAGACAACCGATAATGAAAAAGATATTATTCTTGTTACAAAATTTGGACAATGTATCCGTTTCAATGAAAGTGAAGTAAGAGAAACAGGACGTGTATCTATGGGTGTTATCGGTATGAACTTAATCGAAGGCGATGAAGTTATCGGTATGCAGTTGAATACACAAGGTGCCGATCTTTTAATTGTTTCTGAATATGGAATGGGTAAAAGAACAAGTATGGATGAGTTTACACCACAACGCCGTGGCGGAAAAGGTGTAAAATGCTATCGTATCATGGAGAAAACAGGAAACGTTGTTGGCGTAAAAGCCGTTGATCCAGATGACGAAGTTATGCTTATCACAACACAGGGAATTGTCATTCGACTTCAAGTAAATGATATTTCTGAACTTGGAAGAATTACATCAGGTGTAAAACTTATCAATATGCAAGATGATATTACGGTTGCAAGTATTGCAAAAGTAAGAGAAACTACAGCAGAAGTAACGATAGAAGAAGTCGACACAACAGAAGTGTAAAAGTAAAAAACAATTAGTACAAAAAATAAAAAATAAAGAATAAAAGGATAGGGCTGTTATATTAGATGTATTAGAATGTTATGTTTCAAAACCATAGCAAATTCGGATTGGGTTCAATACGAATGGAATGGATTTGGGAAGAACTTTTAATAATATGACAGCCCTTTTTGTTATATAAAAAATTTATACCAAAAAATGGATATTTCGTATTTTAATAGAGTGTTATTTGATATGTTAGTATATAGTTCATCATTGGGGAATGGGGGTGATTCCATTGGACAATTTACTTTTTTATCTATTATAAATTTTATTAAGAAAGAATGAGGTGATTTTAATGAAGGATTCTCCGTTAAATATTCTTGCTATAAAGACAATACTTCTCAGTATATTTGGCTTAAGTGTACTTCCATTTCTTTCAGTTATCATTCAATACATAGATTCGATAACTAACTTTAGTTCTGGAAGAGGATATTATGCTAATAGTAGTGAATATATTTTTAAAAGTCCTCTAGTTTATATTGGAATAGTTCTTTGTATTAATATTATTTTAGGAGTTTCATACTTACTCTATAATGCATTTAAAAAAAAGAGGGGTGTTTCTAATGAAAAAATGAATTAGTATGCTGTTAAGTATTGTTTTGGTTTTGTGATGTTCAATAACTGCTTTTGCTGCTGATATCAATAACAATTCATCGCAAAATCTCCCTAAAAATAAAAAGTAAAATTCAAATGGGATTGAAAACTAAAATTTAGACAAAAAGTAGAAAAAGTAGAAGTAGAGATAATAGAGATCATGAAGATTCTAAACATGGAATTTTTATGATCTTTTTTGTTTACATAAAGAAAAAAGAATTGTGTAATGGTATTTTATATAGGTTAAAAAACAGTCTCATTTATCATAGATAATCTAATTAATATATTGTCAAAATTGTATGTTTTGTAGGGAAAAGTGATCGTATAATAGTATATTCATGCATAGTATCAAAATATTATTTGCAATATATGATATGGTGTTAAAAACAATTAATTAATAGAATAAAATCATACATTTTATTTATGAAAGGAGTTTAACT
>OBXV01000463.1_pt1 | contig 20299 bp, 18 predicted proteins | sample 1495451 | NCBI WGS metagenome assembly OBXV01 (sample SAMEA2580178, study PRJEB22360) | human gut metagenome | biome: human gut; feature: human-associated habitat; material: faeces | place: Denmark | collected 2008/2010 | reverse complement strand
CCCAGTAGCGGGTGGCGCAGGCGGGCAGCGGCCCCCAGTCCAACATGAACGTGAACGAGGTGGTGGCCAACCGGGGCAACGAGCTGGCGGGGAAGAAGCTGCTCCACCCCAACGACCACGTGAACATGTCCCAGAGCTCCAACGACACCTTCCCCACGGCCATGCACATTGCGGCGGCGGTGGCGCTGGAGGACAAGCTGCTGCCGGCCATTGACGGGCTGGTGGAGACCTTCCGACGGCTGGAGGGGGAGAACGGGGACGTGGTGAAGAGCGGGCGCACCCACCTGCAGGACGCGGTGCCCATTACCCTGGCCCAGGAGATCAGCGGCTGGCGGACCAGCCTGGAGAAGGACAGGGCGATGGTGGAGCTGGCGCTGCCCGGCCTGCGGGAGCTGGCCCTGGGTGGGACCGCCGTGGGCACCGGGCTCAACGCCCCCAAGGGCTTTGACACGGCCGTGGCCGAGGCGGTATCGGAGCTGACGGGCAAGCCCTTTGTCACGGCCCCCAACAAGTTCCACGCCCTCACCAGTAAGGACGAGCTGGTGTTCGCCCACGGGGCGCTCAAGGCCCTGGCGGCGGATCTGATGAAAATCGCCAACGACGTGCGCTGGCTGGCCTCCGGCCCCCGGTGCGGCCTGGGGGAGATCCAGATCCCGGAGAACGAGCCCGGCTCCTCCATCATGCCCGGCAAGGTCAACCCCACCCAGTGCGAGGCGGTGACCATGGTGGCGGTACAGGTGATGGCCAACGACGTGGCGGTGGGCCTGGCGGCCTCCCAGGGCAACTTCGAGCTGAACGTGTTCATGCCGGTGTGCATCTACAACTTCCTCCAGTCCGCGCGGCTGCTCACCGACTGCATCCGCTCCTTTAACGACCACTGCGCCGTGGGCATCACGGCCAACCGGGAGAAATGCCGCCACAACCTGCACAACTCCCTCATGCTGGTCACCGCCCTCAACCCCTACATTGGCTATGACAACGCGGCCAAGACCGCCAAGAAGGCCCACGCCGAGCACATCTCTCTCAAGGAGGCCTGCGTCAGCCTGGGCTTCCTCACCGCCGAGCGGTTCGACGAGGTGTTCCACCCCGAAGAGATGGTCTGAGCGGGCCGCAGAAAGGAAGAAAAACGTACTATGGACGTCAATCAGGAATCCCTCAAGCTGCACGAGGAACTGCGGGGGAAGATCGAAGTGGTGGCCCGCAGGCACATCGAGACCCGGGACGACCTGTCCCTTCTGTATACCCCCGGCGTGGCCGAGCCCTGCCGGGAAATTGCAAAGGACTATGAGAAGTCCTTTACCCTCACCCGCCGGAGCAATCTGGTGGCGGTGATCACCGACGGCTCCGCGGTGCTGGGCCTGGGGGACATCGGCCCATCTCTTCGTGGTGGGCGGCCGTGGGCGCCTTCGGCCCGGCCGCCGGTATGCCGGTGATGGAGGGCAAGTGCGCCCTCTTCAAGGAGTTCGGCGGGGTGGACGCCTTCCCCATCTGTGTGGACACCAAGGACGTGGACAAGCTGGTGGAGACCATCGCCCTGATCTCCAAGAGCTTCGGCGGCATCAACTTGGAGGACATCGCCGCCCCCCGCTGCTTTGAGGTGGAGCGCCGCCTGAAGGAGGTGTGCGACATCCCCGTGTTCCACGACGACCAGCACGGCACCGCCATCGTGGTGGCCGCCGCCCTGCTCAACGCCATGCGGGTGACCGGCAAGCAGATGGGGCAGATGAAGGTCGTCATCAACGGGGCCGGCGCCGCCGGCATCGCCATCGGCAAGCTGCTCATCTCCATGGGCTTCGGCAATATCGTCATGTGCGACATCAACGGCATGATCTGCGAGGGGGATGAGGGGCTCAACGCCGGACAGGAGGAGATCTCCCACATCTCCAACCGGGAACACGAGCACGGCACCCTGGCCGACGCCCTGCGGGGGGCGGACGCCTTCGTGGGCGTGTCCCGGCCCAACCTGGTGACGGCGGAGATGGTGTCCACCATGAAGGACGGCATCGTGTTCGCCATGGCCAACCCCACCCCGGAGATCATGCCGGACGAGGCGAAGCGGGGCGGCGCGGCGGTGGTGGGCACCGGGCGCAGCGATTTTCCCAACCAGATCAACAACGTCATGGTCTTCCCCGGCATCTTCAAGGGCGCGCTGGCCGTGCGGGCCCGGGAGATCACCGAGGGGATGAAAATCCGCGCGGCCAGAGCCCTGGCCGCCCTGGTGACCGACGAGCAGCTCAGCGCCGACTACATCTTGCCCTCCGCCCTGGACAAGTCCGTGGCCGACACCGTGGCCCATGCCGTCGCACAGGAGGCCAGAGAGCAGGGCATTGCACGCGCCTGAACACAAGATTTCGACGGGTTAGGCAGAGATGGAAACCAGTGTGTATTTCAGCGATACAAAGTCGGGGCAGCAATGGGCAGTGGGCGGGAAAGCCAGTTTTTTTTATCGGTCGGTAAAAAATGCAGGCGGATAATTGTTCTATATAAACAAATATCGTTTTGTAATAACGAAAAATGTTGACAAGGAAATGCGGTGGACCTATAATCAGAAGCAGAAAGAGACGTGATAGACAATGGAAGGGAAAGAAAAGAGAGGCGTAATTGTACAATCGGTCGCACGTGCCCTTACAATGATCTCCTGCTTCGCAAATGATACGGAACTAGGTATCTCTGAAATTGCAGAACGGATGGATCTATCCAAGAGTACGACATACGGACTGGTCAATACATTGACGGCTTTTGGATACTTGGAACAGACAGAGAACAAAAAATACCGCCTGGGTCTCAAGCTTTTTGAGCTGGGAAATCTTGTTCAGTCCCGCATGGATGTCCGCATGGAGGCGCGGCCCTATTGCCAGCTGCTGGCGGACAAATACCGAACCACGGTCCACCTGGCTACCCATTCTGAGGGAGAGATCATCTACATTGACAAAGTGGATAACAACAGCTCGGTTGTTGTCTACTCACAGATTGGGAAGCGGGCCCCCATGTATTGCACGGGCGTAGGCAAAGCGATTTTGGCTTTTCTGCCCGAGGAGTATATGGAAAAATATGTCCTGTCCAGGCCCCTGATAAAGATGACAGAGCATACCATTACGACAGGAGATGGGCTGCTGAAGGAGCTGGAGCAGGTACGGGAGCGGGGTTATGCGGTAGACGATGAAGAGATCGAGCCCGGCCTTCACTGTATCGCAGCTCCGATTTTCAATCACAAGCGCCAGCCTCAGATGGCGATTTCGATGTCCTTTCCATACGGAAGAATGTGGGATCTGGATTGGGAGCAGGCCGTTCGGGATGTCCTATATTATGCTAAGCAGACATCGGAGCGCCTCGGGTACATTAAATAACAAATAGCATGAATATTTTGAAGGGAACGAACGGTTCCCTTCAAAAATAGCTATCATTACGAACATGGTTCGGCAATAACGAAAAGGAGAGGGATATGAGAGATATCCGGGATGATCTTTTTCGGAGCATATACGGAAGACGGTTCCGGGCAGCTCTGACCGCAGAGCGCGCCGGCGTATTGGCCGGCACGGAAGCTGCAAAGGCCCAGGCGGATGAGCTGGGTATCGAACTGGAGCTCTGCAAGGCGGATGGAGAGGAACTGATGCACGGGGAGCGCATCGGCACTCTGGTTGCGGCGGCCAAGCAGGTGGCCCTGGCGGAGGAGCGCATGATCGGCGCCCTGGCGAAGGCAAGCGGGATTGCTACTGCGGCCCGTACAGCGGTCCTGATGGCGGATGGACGCGCCGAAATTGTGTCCGGTTCCTGGAAAAAGATGCCGCCACAGATCAAGGAGCTTGTACGCGGTGCTATTTTGACGGGTGGAGCCAACTGCCGGATTGCAGAGCAGCCGATGATCTATCTGGATAAAAACTATATTCGTATGTTGGGCTCCATCCCCCAGGCGTTGGCCGCCTGTGCATCTTTCCGCGAGTATACAAAGGTGGTGCAGCTCCGGGGAGAGAGCGCCACGGTTGCCTGGGAGACGCAGGCTGCTGTCCGGGGAGGAGCTGATATCCTGATGGTGGATACCGGAGCACGGGAGGATCTGGAATGCTGCCTGTCCGAACTGGCGGCTATGGGCTGTCGGGGACACATAAAAGTGGCATTTGCCGGCAATGTAAAGCTGACGGATATTCCGGAGCTGTCGGAGCGGGCCGACATCCTCTGCATTGGGAAAGAAATTGTAGATGCCCCGCTGCTGGACTGGAAGCTGGATGTGATGAGGGAGGAGTGTTGAAGCATGGGATTGAACCTGCTGGAAAAGACGGAGCTCTGGGTCAATGAAATTACACTGGCCAACGCCAATCTGAGCGATATGGCGGGCGCGGTGGCGGAGCAGCTTGGTCTGGACAAGGGAAAGGTGATGGTAGTGGATGTGCGGCCCCGCCACATCACCTTTGACGTGCTGGAAAGGAATGTCCCGCAGGCTGGGATTATGGGAAAGGAGCGGGCAATTTTGTCGGCGCTGGCCGCCCTGCCCGGGGTGTGCCTGACAGATAAATCCTATATTCACTCCAACGGGATTCTGGGCCTCATCTGTGCGGATGTGGAGGAGCCTGAAGCCGTATTGGACAGAGTCTCCAATATGACGCGGGAAATTCAGGAAAAGGTGTCCAGGCGGGCAATTGTTTTTCCCACTGGATTTGAGCTAAAACAGGGGATGATTCAGGACACCAACACCCCGTTTCTCAAGCATGAGCTGGAAGAGCGGGGCTATTACGTAACAGTGGGGGAGGTCATGGAGGATAATGTGGAGGATGTGGTGGAGAAACTGGATGACGCATTGTCCCGGGGGTTTGGCCTGATTGTTACCACCGGCGGCGTAGGGGCGGAGGACAAGGACCACTCGGTAGAGGGGGTCTGCCGCATGGATCCCACGGCGGCAACCCCGTATATTGTAAAGTTTCAGCAGGGAACCGGCCGGCATGTGAAGGATGGCGTCCGCATCGGTGTGGGCGTAGTGGGCCCCAGCCGTATGGTAGCGCTGCCCGGGCCTCACGACGAGGTAATGTGCGCAGCTCCGGTTCTGCTCCGGGGCCTGGAGGAAAACTGGGATAAGGAGACTCTGGCGGACCGGCTGGCGGCGGCGCTGGCAGACAAGTGGAGGCGGAAAGGGATGGGGCAGCCTCACCATCACAACCGTGGACAGGAGAAAGGATGAAGAATATGGACCATAAACAGGCTGCGCAGATGCTGTGGGAGGCGGAGCAGGGGCGGTACCAGATTGACATGCTCACGCAGACCCATCCGGAGATGACGGTTGAGGATGCCTATGCCGTCCAGTTGGAGAATGTCCGCCGGCGGGAGGCCGCCGGGGAACGGGTGGTGGGCATGAAGATCGGCCTGACCAGCGTGGGAATGCAGCGGTTGCTCCATGTGCATGAGCCGGATTACGGCCACCTGTTTGAAAATATGCTGCTGCTGGAGCGGGAGCCCTGCTTGGTGTCAGGGCTGATCCAGCCCAAGGTGGAGGGCGAGCTGTCCTTCTGCCTGGGCAAGTCCCTCCAGGGGCCCGGGATCACCGTGGCGGATGTGTACGACGCCACCGAATGGGTGACCCCTTCCATTGAGATTGTGGATTCCCGCATTAAGGACTGGAAGATCAGGCTGCCCGACACCATAGCGGACAACGGCTCTTCCGCACGGTTTATGCTGGGGGGACGGATGATGCCTATTGGTGCGGTGGACATGCGCCTGACCGGCATGACTCTGGAGCAGAACGGGGTGCTGGTGTCGTCGGGTACCACGGCGGAGGTGTGGGGCAACCCAGCGGCCTCTGTGGCATGGCTGGCCAACAAGCTGGGGCAATTCGGCATTTCCCTCAAGGCGGGCTCCATCGTCATGGCAGGTGCGGTGACTGCGGCGGTCCCGGCCAAGGCGGGAGACGTGTTTACGGTCAGCTTCCAGGGGATGGGCAGCGTCACTGTGCGCTTTGTGGATGAACCGGGCCATTCCACGCCGTCGGGCGGCGTGTATGACAAATAGATGGAAAACCAGAAAAGGAGATCAGCATGGAGAGAGTCAAAGTTGGGATCATCGGGCCCGGCAATATTGGCACGGACCTAATGTACAAGGTAATGCGCAGCCGGAACCTGGAGATGAAGACCATGACGGGCATCGTGGAGTCGGAGGGAATCCGGCGGGCTGCGGGCCTGGGGTTTCAGACCTCCATCGAAGGCGTTGAGGCAGTGGCGAGGGACCCGGAAATCGGGATTGTCTTTGACGCTACGGGAGCCGCTGCACATATGAAGCACGCACCCATCCTCAGAGAGGCGGGCAAAATTGTGTTTGATATGACCCCTGCGGCGGTAGGCCCCTTTGTGGTGCCCTGTGTTAACCTGGACCATTTGCAGGAGCTGAATACGGACAACTACAACATGGTCACGTGCGGAGGCCAGGCCACGATTCCCATCGCTTACGCCATCAATCGGGCGGCGGACTCTGAGTATACGGAGATTGTAGCCTGTATCTCCTCCAAAAGCGCCGGCCCCGGCACACGGGCCAATATCGACGAGTTTACCCAGACCACCTCGAAAGCCCTCCATGTGGTGGGCGGAGCAGCCCGCTCCAAGGCCATTATCGTCCTGAACCCGGCGGAGCCGCCCCTGATGATGTCCAACACGATCTACTCCATTGTGAAAAACCCGGACGAAAGGGCCATTGTGGAGTCGGTCAACCAGATCGTCAGGGAGGTACAGGCCTATGTGCCCGGCTATTCTCTGCGCGTACCGCCCATTGTAGATGGCAATAAGGTGACGGTGATTGTGCAGGTGGAGGGGGCTGGAGATTTTCTGCCCAAATACTCCGGAAACCTCGATATCATCAACGCTGCCGCGGTGGCCGCCGCGGAAAAGGTGGCCGCCAGGATGCGGAAGGAGGGCAAGTAAGCCATGAGTCTGGACAAGAACAGAAAAATACATATTGTGGATACTACCCTGCGGGACGGCAGCCACGCTGTGAGCCACAGCTACACGGTGGAGCAGGTGACCGCCATTGCCTCCGGGTTGGACAAGGTGGGAGTGGACATCATCGAACTCTCCCACGGAGATGGCCTGGCCGGCTCCTCCATCAATTACGGGTTTTCCGCCACGCCGGAGATGGAGCTGATCCGGGCGGCCAGCCAGGTGGTCAGGCGCGCCAGGCTGGGCGTTTTGCTGCTGCCAGGCGTGGGGACCATTGAGGATCTGAAGGAGGCCAGGGCCAATGGGGCACAGGTCGTGCGTGTGGCTACCCATGTGACCGAAGCGGACATTGCCATCCAACATCTGAAGGCCGCCCGAGAGCTCGGCATGATGCCGGTAGGCTTTTTGATGATGGCCCATATGGCGCCTCCGAAAAAGATACTGGAACAGGCACAGATTTTTGTGGACGCAGGCGCTGAGTACGTCAACATTGCCGATTCCGCAGGCTATATGACCCCGGATGATGTGCGGGCAAGGATTTCTCTGCTGGTGGAGAAGCTGCCCATCCCTGTGGGCTTCCATGCCCACAACAATCTGGGGCTGGCGGTGGCCAACGCGCTGACTGCGGCGGAGTGCGGCGCGGATTACATTGATGTGACCTGCCGGGGGCTTGGCGCGGGCGCCGGGAATGCCCAGGCAGAGGTGGTGGCCGGGGTATTCCAGCGGCTGGGCTACTCGACCGGCCTGGACTTCTACAGCTATATGGATCTGGCGGAAAACGTGGTGGAGCCTATCATGCAGCGGCCGCAGATCATCAAGAGCGCGCCGCTCATGCTGGGCTATGCGGGCGTGTATTCCAGCTTTCTGCTGCATACCTACCGTGCCGCAGAAAAATTTCACCTGAATCCCCGGGACATTTTGGTGGAGCTGGGCAGACGCGGCATGGTAGGCGGCCAGGAGGACATGATTATCGACGTGGCCCATGCCCTCTCTCTGGCAAAAACAGAGTGCTGAATCTGTCGAAAGGACAGTGGCAAAATCGAATTGAAAAAGGAGAGACCAGCATATGAAGCGGGTAACCATCATGGCGCATGTGGATCCCGACATCTGCCGTGGATGCCGGGTCTGCGAAAAAGTCTGTCCCGTCTATGCCATTCATGTCACCCATCGGAAGGCGGCGGTGGAGGAACCCGACTGCCGGGGGTGTGCCAACTGTGCGGACCGATGCCCATTCCATGCGATTACCATGGTCAAGCGGGAAGAGCCCTTCACGGTTGGTGTGGATGTGAGCCGGTTTGATGCGGCGAAGATCCTCGCCCTGTGTGAAAAGGCCCACTTCCATCCACAGCAGGTTTTGTGCTATTGCGTCGGCGTCCGGGCGGAGGAAGTGGCCGCTGCCATCCTGGATGGAGCGGACACGCCGGAGGAAATCTCGTCCCGCACCGGAATCCGTACCGGTTGTACCATCGAGTGCATCCAGCCCATTCTACGTCTGCTGGAGGCCGCCGGCATCCAGCCCAAACCCAACCCGGACGGCTGGCAATGGTATGGAGAGACGGTCACCGCCTGGACCATGCCGGAGAAGGTCAAGCAGAAATATGCCAGCCGAGGCTTCTATTTTGACGAGGACCGGAAGCTGCTGGACCAGGTGGCCGCCACCAATCAGGAGATTTAGGAGAGGAGGTAATCCCATGTGCAACGAGAATTTGAAGCACGCCCCCATTATGCCCATTGCCGCTAAACCCTCCCAGTATGGTATTGATCCATCCCTGGTGAAAAGGCGCGTGGCCGAACTGCCCGGCATGTGTTCCCTCCGGTTGGCCGAGCTGTTTCCAGAGCTGCCCCCGGTGATCTATCCGGGTGGGCAGGATGCACTGGACAAGCTTTACCAGGTGGCCATGGAGGAGCTGCGGAAGGTGGACATGAGCTTTATCAAGCCCGGCCAGTCGGTCAACATCCTGGCTTCTCACCACGGCTTCACCCTGCTGGGCGGCCAGCCCTACGCCATCCTGATCAAGGCCACCCGGGATGCCATCATTGAAAAGACCGGCTGTAAGGACGTGCGCCTGCGGGCCGGCGTGGGTATGCGCTTCCGGGAGACGGAGGAGTATATCAGGCGCTATCAGCTGGACGAGTACTTCGGCCCCGGCAAGACCAAGGGCGTGGCCCCTATTGATGAGGGCATCCCTATCGAGACGGAGGTGGGTACCCTCTACGGTATCAAGGCTGTCTACGACGCCGACTGGATTGTCCACTGCCACCACACCGATGTGCGGGAGGTCCACTTCCACCGGCAGGTGGACAAAGCGGTCAAGCCCTTCGGCATGTCCTATGCCCGCATCGAGACCCGCTCCACTTACCATCAGAACCTGGGCCCCCGGGCCGCCAACTTCACCGCCCGGGCCATCTTTGAGAGTCCCTTTGTCCAGAGCAAATTTGCCTTTGCGTCCTTCCTGAACGTGGGTCCCCATGGCGTCATCGGTGTAGATGCGGATAACGACCTCTATGCCGTCAACGACCGGGCCACCTTTGTTGGCTGCCAGCTTTATGGAAAGGTGATGACCCTATTCGGCAAGATTGATGAGTGCATCGCCGTACTGGACTTCCCCTGCCCGGTACCATACGTGTTCTCCGCCGGCGTCATCTACGCCAACTTCACTGGGGCCAACCAGGATCTCTACGACATGGAGGGCACCCCCCTGCCGCCCTATACCTGGTACACTGAGGCCTTTTACAAGAGAAACGGCAAGCCAATCCTGAACGATATCCCGCCGCTGAACCCGGCCATCAAGATGTGCGTGCACAACTACGCGTGGACCGGATACCCCTCCGCCTTTTTCTCCGACCACATTCCCACGGTGGTGGTGGGGCAGGAGCAGGCTGACCTGTTCGACATGGAGCCTATGAACATCGAGTATATGTCACACGCGGTGGTAGCCAAGACTACGGAGAGCGCCATGGACTTCGCCTATAAGACGACAGGCACGGACAAGGTGATCATTTTTGACGGTGCCATGGGCGGGCTGAACTGCTCAGAATCCCTGGCGGATCTTCTCATCACAAAGGCGCCGGAGGTCAGCAAAGAGGTGGACGAAATTCTCATGCCCAAGTGGTTCCGCCAGCGGGGCGTGGATGTCTCCATCCTAGACCGGATGTAACTCATTAAAAGGGGCAGGCTATTGTCAGCCAATTTGTAAATGGAAGGAGAATTCAGATGGTCAGTAAATCCCTGCGGGAGTGGCTGCGTGTCCTGGAGCAGGACGGAGTGCTCAAGCATGTGGGAAGGGAGGTGAATTTGGAGCATGAACTGGCGGCGGTAGGGAAGAAGGCATGTGGTACCTATGCAGTGTGGTTTGATAAGCCTATAGGAGAACGGCTGCCGAAGGATAATAAGATCCCGGTTGTAACGGGGATCTGTGGGAACCGTGCCATGTTTGCAAAAGCGATGGGGGTCTCTGCAAGAGAAATGAGCGGGACATTTTCCGAGGCGCAGGCGCATCCGATAGAGCCTGTTGTGGTTCCGCCGGGGGAGGCTCCTGTGAAGGCAGTTGTGACCAGACAGGTAAACCTGTATGGGCTGCCCATACCGGTTCACCACGAAAAGGACAGTGGACAATATATTACAGCCGGCGTAGTAGTGGCAAAGGACCCGGTTACTGGACAGCGCAATGTATCCATTCACCGCCTACAGGTGACAGACAAAAACCATCTGGGGGTTCTCCTGTTGCCGCGGCATCTCATGGCTTTACAGAGAATGGCTGAAAAATCAGGAAATCCACTCGAAGTCGCCATCTGTATTGGGTTGGATCCCATCGCTTTGCTCTCCTCCCAGGCAATTGCAGCCCTCGGTTTCGACGAGTTTGGTATTGCAGGAGCACTGTACGGGGAGCCCATGAAGTTGGTAAAGGGAGAGACAGTGAACGTAGAATATCCGGCCAATGCAGAAATTGTGCTAGAAGGCCGCATCCTGCCCAATATACGTCAGCCAGAAGGGCCGTTTGGCGAGTACCCCAAATACTACGGGCCCCGAAAGGAAAGAGAAGTCATTGAACTGACCTGCATGTGCACACAAAAAGATCCCATCTACCAGACGATTGTACCGGCTACGGACGAACATACCATGTTGGGAGCCGTTGCCCGCGAGGGGGGAATTTTGCAAATTGTCCAGCATGCGGTACCTACAGCCAAAGCGGTGCACCTGACTCCAGGAGGTACCGGAAGATATCATTTGGTGATCCAAATCGACAAGAAAAACGCGGGAGAGGCCAAAAATGCTATTTTTGCGGCAATGGGGAGCAGTCAGGAAATCAAGCATGTAGTGGTCGTGGATACCGATGTTGATCTCTTTGACCCGGTAGATGTGAGTTGGGCAGTTGCTACCCGATGCCAGGCGGATAGGGACGTATTCATTATCCCGGGGGCCTGTGGAAACAAGCTGGATCCCTCCACAGATGACGGACTCTCGGCAAAGATGGGAATTGATGCCACAGTTCCCATGAAAGAGAAAGGAACGGATAAGTTTCATCGGATTCGCATTCCTGGGGAAGACACATTGTGTTTGGCTGATTATATAACTTTGTAACAAGGCAAGACAAGCCAGAATAAAAAGAGGGAGTATGGAGGTTAGCACCATGCAAGTGGATATGGCGATTCTATCTATCCTAGCCGTCGTTATTGTCTTTGTCATCGGCGCATTCAAGCAGAATCCATTGCATCTGGGAATATTGGGCATGTTCGTTGCATTTGTGATCGGGAAGGCGGCCGGAATTGCAGATACTACGATTATGGGCTTTTTCCCGACGACACTGTTTGTTCGTGTCTTCGGAATCATGTTTTTCTTTGCGATTGCACAGGCCAATGGCGCCATTGAACTCCTTGCCAAAAAGATGATTGCCAAGTTCGGAGCCAATGCCAGATTGATGCCCTTTGTCCTGTTTTATGTGGGCGTCATTCTGGGATCAATCGGAATCAACAGCTTGGCAGGTATGGCCATTCTGGGCGGAATCGGCGTATCTCTGGCAGCCGCCTCTGGTGCTGACCCGCTACTCTATGGTATGGCTGGCGGTTACGGTATAGCCTGTGGCTGCTATAGCCCCATTAATGAATATACTGCAAATATTATCTCGGCATGTGAGACAGCCGAACTCACACCCAATCTCATCGGTATCTATCTGTTCTGCCTGGTGGCCTTCTCCATCAGCTTTGCAGTCATCTACTTCTGCATGGGTGGCTTTAAAGTAAACCGCGATGGGACTACAATGGCATTAAACATTGATGTGCTCAAGGATCTACCGGCGTTCTCCCGCGGACAGATCATTAGCCTGGTAGGTATTATCGCTGTAATTGCACTGGTCGTCGTTTTCGGCATCGATGTTGGCTGGGCTGGAATCTGTGTCGCAGTGGTTTGTATCCTGTTGGGTGCCTGCAAGTGTGGGGATGCAATGAATAAGGTTTCTCTGGGATCGCTGATGCTTATCTGTGGCATGGGTACGCTGATCAATTTAGTTTCTGAGCTGGGTGGCTTTGAGGTGATGAGCAATCTATTGGCTTCCGTCATGAGCACACATACAGTAGCGCCCCTCATGTGCATTACAGCGAGTATTCTGAGCCTGTTTACGATCTCGCGGCTGGTGGTTATTACACTAATTCCGACACTGCCGGGGATTTTGGCCGCGATTCCCACTGCCTCTGTAGGAATGGCAATTACGGCCACTTGTGCTGGTGCGTTTGCCTCCTGTGTCGGTCCATTGTCTGCCTGCGGTGCGCTGGTAATGTCTAGCTTGGGCCAACAGTATGGAGAGAAAGAAGCACAGAACTACTTTACCAAGCAAATGGTAATGGGAATCGTAGGTATGCTGGTTGTTGCCGCAGTCTGCTGGGGCGGTTCGTACATTGGCGTGTTTGGTTCATAAGAATTGGGCGATGAGGAAGGCTGGCATGGAAACACGTCGAATCATTCTTGGCATGAGCGGAGCAAGCGGAGCAATCCTAGGTATCCGGCTTCTGGAGGCGTTGCAGAGCACAGATATAGAGACTCATCTGATTATGAGCGAATGGGCAGAGAAAACCGTTGCCTTAGAAACAGAGTATACTGTAGAAAAGGTAAAGACACTGGCTAGCGCGGTTTATACACCTGGAGATATGGCAGCCCATATATCCAGCGGTTCCTTCCTGACGGATGGAATGGTCGTATGCCCGTGCAGTATGAAAACTTTGGCTGCCATTGCATCCGGCTTTTCACACAATCTTATTACGCGATGTGCAGATGTCTCTCTTAAAGAGGGACGCAAGCTACTCCTTGTGCCGCGCGAAACACCGCTTTCTGCCATCCATCTGGAGAATTTGCTCAAGCTTTCCCGGTTAGGTGTTAAAATTTTGCCGCCATGTGTAGGGTTTTACACAAAACCCAGAACCGTTGAAGAAATAGTTAGCCATCTTACGGGAAAGATCCTTGACATGTTGGAGATCGAGAATCATATGTATCGGCGTTGGGGGGATTAAATAACTTTCAAAAAAGCAACCGCATTCCGTGCTGTGGTGAACGGAGCGGAATGCGGCTTGCAATATCGAAAAGGTGACCATATGAAACAGTATATTCCCTGCCGTATTGCAGCGCTTCAGGATAAGCTGAGGGAGCGTGGACTGGACGCTGCCCTGATCTATGACCGGGAAAATCTGATCTACTTCGCGGGGATTTCGGATCTGGAGGGAGGAGTGCTTTGCGTTCCCTCAAACGGGACGGCGGAGCTGTTTTGTCTCTGGATGGAGGCGGAGCACATGCGCCGGGTGAGCGGCTTAAAGGTGACAGGCTACCTATTTCCGGCGGACACTCAAAGCACCATGGCGGCTAAATGGCTCCACAAGCTGGGATTGGAGCGGCCCCGTGTGGGATTTACACGCTATTTTATCAGCCTGAAGGACTACCAGTGCCTCCGGGAGGCCGTGCCGCAGATGAAGGTGGAGGATATTGCGGCGGTCTGCTACCAACTGCGCAGCATCAAGTGCCCGGAGGAGATTTGGCGCATCCGTGCGGCATCCAAGGCATTGAAGGCCGGAATGGATGCGGCACTATCAGTTGTCAGAGCGGGGATTTCGGAACGGGATGTGTTGGTTGAGGCGGAGTATGCAATGGGGAAGGCTGGAAGTCAGGGCTCCCCTTTCCGGATGCAGGTGCTGACCCATAGCCGACAGATGCAGAAGCATCCCTATGCCGGCGCTGCGTTGCTGGAGGATAACGCACCGGTGGTGATTCATTTGGGAGCGTCGGTGGAGGGCTACACCGCAAAAATGTGCCGTACGGTCTTTCTGGGTACGCCGCCGGAGGCATGTGTGGAGATCTACCGGGTGCTCCGGAGGGCTCAGGAAACCGCAGTCGCCAGACTGCGCCCCGGCGTGACCTGCGGAGCGCTCTATCAGGCTGCTGCCGACTGTGTGGAGAAAGCCGGATACGGGGAACACTGGGTGATGGAACACATTGGCTACGGTGTGGGTATCCGGCAGTCAGAGTTCTATCCCATCATCGCAAAGGGAAGCGCGGTCCCCATTGAAAAAAACATGGTGGTTGACTTGCTCCTGCCCAGCATCTATGTCCCCAATATCGGCGGGCCCCGGCTGACGGATACAATTCTTGTAACGGCCCATGGCGCAGAGTATTTAACCGATTATAGCCGAGAAATTTGGTTCCGCTGAACGGGGCCTTGTATCCGGCTGTGAAGTACCGCGTGGGGAAGAGCCGATTACTGGAGAAAAATGCGCAATGTGATTAACGGGCTCTTGTACCGTTCCGCTGCTCCTTGATGCGCTGAATTGGGCTGCGGCGGTACGAATCAAACTGAAAGCCATTGAAATTAGGGCTACGGCCGTCAACTGTGTTTCATAACCAAGGGAGCGAAGCGACCGATTCACCCAACTATAAACCCGCCAGAAACTACGGATTCTGGCGGGTTTCCCTTTTTAGCACGGCGATCAATCTGGTAAAGTGTACGAACTGAAGCTCTATGCCGGAGCGGAACAGAGGGAACTTTAGGGCAGATGAATATTATACTGCTTAATTTTGCGGGAGATGGTGGAGACATTCACGCCCAGAGCTTCGGCGGCCGACCGCATGCTGTTGGTGTTTCGAAGCGCCTGCTCAATCAAGGTTTTTTCATAATGTGAAACGGCATCTCCCAGGGTAGATACCGGCTGCAACGCCTCGTCCACAGTGTCCTGCCGCAGCAGATCCAGAACAACGCTCTCCTGTACCACATCGCCCTCGGGACAGCACAGCGCCAGATACTCCAACGCGTTTTCCAGCTCCCGCACATTGCCGGGCCAGCGATAGCGTGTGAGAATGTCCATTGACTTGGGCGTGAGCGTGATGGACCGCTGATATTTCCTGCGGTAGATTTCCAAGAAGTGTTCCACCAGTTCGGGAATATCCTCTGGGCGCGCTCTCAGCGGGGGGATCTGGATGGGAATAACGTTGAGCCGGTAGAAAAGGTCGCTGCGGAAGGTCCCTGCGGCGACCTTTTCCCGCAGGTTGCTGTTGGTCAGTGAGAGAAAACGGATGTCCAGACGCCTTGCCTTGGTACTGCCAACCCGGGTGATCTCCCGGTTCTGGATGGCGCGCAGCAGCTTGGCCTGGAGATCCAGGGGGAGGTCGCCGATCTCATCCAGCAGCAGGGTGCCGCCGTCCGCCAGTTCAAAGAGGCCGGCCTTACCGCCGGCGCTGGCGCCGGAGAAGGCGCCCTTATCATAGCCGAACAGCTCTGACTCCAGCAGGCTGGCGGGGATCGCGGCGCAATTTACTTTAATGTAGGGGCGGTTGTTGCGCAGACTGTGGCGGTATACCTCGTCTGCGACCACCTCCTTGCCTACACCGGACTCGCCGGTAATAAGCACGGTGGCATCGGAAGCCGCTACATGCCGGATTTTCTCCCAGATACCATTCAGCGCCTTGGAGTGCCCAATCATGGGGCGGGCCTCCAGGGTGCTGCTGTTTTCATTGACGGAGGACACAGGCTCCCGCTTCCTGATTTCCTCAAGATTGTGGAGGAACTGCTCAAAATCGCCCTGTAGTAGCTTCAGGGTGGATAGGGGACGGCTGCTGACCACCACCTTGGATAGGGAGCCATCCCTGTTAAAGACGGGAACGCCGACGGTATAGCCCATCAAGGGCGGGTCTGTCTTATAGGTTGTGGAGAGCCGAAAGACTCGCTTCCGGTTCTGAATGACATCGCAACTGGCACCCCCGGTGAAGATTCTGCCCTCCTGCACGATATCGAATACGTTTCGGCCCAAAACATCCTCCGGCTGGACGTTGGTGTTCTGACTGTAAGCAGGGTTGACATACAGCACATTGCCTTCCCCGTCGGTGACGAAAATGCTGTGGTCCACATGCTCCACAATCTCATGGAAGTCCAGATTTTCCCTCTGAAATGCATGCAGTTCATCCACTGCTTCAGACAGTACCTGGGCGGCCTGCCCGGATACCGGCCCGTCCTGCCGGCAGAGCGCCTCTAACTTTTCTGCGATCGTGTCAAGCCGTATATGTCTGTCCATTGAAGCACCTCCACGGAAAACGTCGCTTTTTCGTCCCTATTATTGTACCATAATTACGAATATTGTCAAAAGTGCAATTGTTTCAGGTGCGCAACACAGATGCGCAGTTCCGCAACGATATGCTGATATCCCACAAATGTCCCGCCCCGGGAAGCAAACCGCCAATCCCTTGGAGCCGTAAGCAGAAAAAGGAGCAGCCCGCTTTTTTGCTGCTTGGCACGCAGGTTGCTACAGAAATAGGATGTCAAGCGGTTCTATTTGGCATTGGCTCAATCAATACCGAGGAGAAGGAGTACACCGAACCGTTCGGCCATCCGCCAATTGAGGATTTTCCAGAGTGGGAACCGGTGCACATCATTCTGCTGGGCAACAACGTGATGGGAGTGGAGAATGCAGGAGGTGATATTGAAAAAGTAACCGGGCCAGCGCTTCACCATTGCGGCCTTCCCGCTGCGCTGGTATATGGGGGATGGCACGATGATTCGTATGGCCGCCATTACGGATGAGGAACACATCAATCGAAACGTCCCTGACCGTGTTTGCAAATACGGCGTGAACTGATGGCCGCACCGGCTGACATGAAATTTGAAATGGGAGGGATATCTGTTTCATGAAAAAGAAAATTGCCTGCGCTGTATTAGGTGCGATGCTTCTGGGATTCTCGCTGACCGCCTGTGGAAATGCGGACAACCCGTCCACGGGAGAGATCACGGAGTCCGGCTACCCCAAACGGGAGTTTATTGTGGCCGCCATCGACTCCCACGACAAGACATCGGCCCACGAAATTGAGATCTTCACCAATCTGGTTACTGAGCGCTCCGGCGGCGCCATTACATTCAAGGTCTTTTACGACAATCTGCTGGGCAAAGCCACCGACAACCTGAATACGCTCAGCTCCGGAATTGCCGACCTGGGTACGGTGTGCACCCTTTATACGCCAAGCAACCTGCCTTTGTCGCAGATCACCTACTGCGTGCCCTTTGCCCCTGATGACCCCGTCCTGGCTGCAAAATTAATGTATAAAGTGTCCGAGGCGTACCCTGAGTTTTATGAGGAGTACGAAAAAAACAACGTGGTATGTCTGGGCTGGAAGGGCAATGAGCCCTACAAACTCTATTCCAAGGGGCCTATTGAAGAACTCGTACAGCTAAAGGGGAAAAAAATCACTTTGGGCGGCGTGTACTACATCCCCTGGTTCCAATCCATCGGCGCTGTCCCTGTCAACGCTGCGGCGGCCGATCTATACCAGACCATCAAGACCGGTGTTGCCTCCGGCTCCTTCGTCTATGACAGCATCTACTGCAACTACAAGCTCTATGAGGTGGAAGACTACTGCCTTGAGGTCGGCCTGGGCGCGCGCAATAACAATGTGCTCTGCTTCAACAAGGACATGTGGGAGAGTTTGGACGAGAAGACCCAGCAGCTCTTCCAGGAGTGCGCCGACGAGGCCATGGCCGAGTTCCAGGACTGGCAGCAGAGCGAGATGGACGGCTGGGAACAGGAGATGCTCGACAACGGCGTTACGGTTTCCACCCTTTCCGACGAAGCCAAGGCCGAGTGGGCTGAGACAGCCCTCGGCTATCAGGACACCCTCCAGACCTGGATTGATGAGGTCACAGCCCTTGGCTATGACGGCGCTGGCATTATGTCCGCCTACCTGCAGGCCGGGGAAGAGCTGGGTTATGAGTGGCACTTTGATACCACTCCCTATATACAGTAAGCCCCTGTACCGCCGGCTCCTGTGCGTGCGGGAGTCGGCAGAGAGGACAGATAAAGGAGGAACGGCATGTCAAAGTCAATGAAACTATCTGCGTTTTATGAAAAGCCTGAGCTCTTGATGAGGCTCTTCGGCTGGGTCTCCGCCGGGGTGATGCTGTTTAACATGGTGCTCATCTGCTGCGATGTGTTCATGCGCTATGCGTTCAATTCGCCGATCCAGGGGACGACAGAGATCGTTACCATGCTGATGGCCTGGGTGGCCTATGCCGGCATGGGCTACACTTTGCTGAGGGGACAGCACATGCAGCTTGGCGCCGTGTACGACAGGCTGCACGGCCGGATCAAGCACATCTTCAGCTTTTTCATCTACCTGCTGGCCACAATCCTGTTTGTTGTCATGATCAAAGCGTCCTGGGACCAGTTCTGGGCCTCCTGGCTGATCAAAGAGAAGTCGGTGGCCGCCGTGACGGTGTATGTATTCATCGGAAAGTTCGGCTGTTTCCTGGGCTGGCTGCTGCTGGCCATTCAGGGTGCGTTCATGACGGTATACTGCGCCGTCGGAATCGCCAGGCCAAACCAGGTGGACCCCATCCTGATCAAATCCGAGCTCCCCTCCGAGGATGAGCTGGGCGCGTTTGGTGTGGAAGGGACGCAGAACGCGGGAAAGGATGGTGACGGCTAAATGGAAGGCGGTATCATTTTGGCCCTGGTCGGCATGGTCACCCTGATCGTGCTGGTCCTGATGGGAGTACACATTGCGGTGGCGCTGGGAACCGTGGGCTTTTTCGGGCTGGTCGCCTGCCTGAACCTGCCCAAGGCGGTGGCCATGGTCGGCATTCAGGCCTACAGCGGAATTGCAACCTTTGATTATGCAGTCATCCCGCTGTTTATTTTGATGGGCATGCTGGCAACCGGAATCGGAATCAGTACAGAGTGCTACGACACGCTGGCCAAGTGGCTGGGCCGCATTCCCGGCGGCCTGGGCGTGGCTACCACGCTGGGATGCACCGCCTTCGGCACGCTGAACGGCTCCGCGCTGGTCACCGGCTCCGTGTTCGCAAAGATCGCTGCGCCGGAGATGCGCCGGTACGGCTACAATACCAATCTGACCTATGGCTTGATCGCTGCCTCCGGCAACATCGGCCAGTTTATCCCGCCCAGTATCCTGATAGTCATTTTCGGCGCCCTGTCGGGCGACTCTATCGGCCGCCTGCTCATGGCCGCCATCGCCCCCGGTCTGGCACTGGCGATCGGCTTCTCTCTGTTTACCGTGATCGCGGCCATCGTCAAGCCCTCCCTGTTCCCACGGGTGGAGCAGCGCTTCACCTGGAAGGAAAAGCTGGTTTCCCTGAAGAACCTGATCCCCATCGCAATTGTGGCCGTGGTGATCATCGGCGGCATCTTCTTCGGCATTTGCAGCTCCGCGGAAGCCGGCGCGATCGGCTGTCTGGTGTTCTTCCTCATGGGCCTCATCAAGCGCACCCCCTTCCGGAAGATCTGGCGCTCCATCATGGACACGGTGGAGAACATGACCATGCTGTTTCTGATCCTGGCCTGCTCCGGCATGTTTGCCAAGTTCATGACCGTGTCCGGTCTGGCCCAGGCGCTGACCAACCTGGTCACCCAGGCCCACCTGAGCCCCATCGTTTTCATGGTGGCAGCGGTAGTCGTGTTCCTGATTCTGGGCTGCTTCCTGGATGCCTACTCCAGCATCGCCCTGACCATCCCCGTGTTCTACCCCGCCGCCGTGGCGCTCGGGATTGACCCCATGCAGTTTGACCTGGTGGCAATTCTCGCCCTTCATATGGGCGGACTGACACCGCCTGTGGGCCTGTGCGTTTACTCGGTCAAGGCGGTGGCGCCCAAGGATGTGGACGTCATGGGCATATTCAAGGGCTCCATGCCCTATCTGGCGGTTATGATCGTCATTACACTGCTGTTTATCTTTATTCCAGGACTATCCACCTTTATCCCCAACGCTATGTTTACCTGATCAGGCTCCATCCTCATTTCTGCTATTTTGAAAGGAGTTATTATCATGAGTAAGACCATTCTTGTCGACCTGTCCCATCCCTTCGGCCGCGGCAATCCCCTGTGGCCCTCCAACGGCGACTTCCACATCGACC